>Ga0307512_10000760_pt1 | contig 47768 bp, 62 predicted proteins | sample 14_EM_MG_FD_200267 | JGI IMG/M metagenome (GOLD analysis project Ga0307512, IMG submission 200267) | Populus trichocarpa ectomycorrhiza microbial communities from riparian zone in the Pacific Northwest, United States - 14_EM | ecosystem: Host-associated > Plants > Roots > Unclassified | place... | reverse complement strand
CGCGGAATGAGGTTGTCTCCCAACACCGGGAAGCAAGACTGCCATGTTATTGATTTTGTCGATTCCACGAATCGCGTCGTCGGCATAATCAACTCGCCGACCCTGTTTGGACTGGATCCGACATCTATGTTCGACAGTGCGCCTCGTTCGTTGATTCGGCTATTCAAAAACACTCATACTCGGCTTAGGTGCAAGTGTCCAGGATCTGGAAGCGCGTGCAGACGCTGTCAGTGGAGAGTCCAGTACTAACTATCCTGCTGGGGATAACCGACTCTGTGTACCGGACCCCAAGTCCGTCACTTACGTTGACTACGACAATCCTTTCGTTCTAGTATACCAGAACACAGGAACATCGCTGCCCCACATACTACAACTTAGCCGGAACGCCTGGGTTGACTGTGGTGAAGGCATACATGTTCTCGAATGCCTCGGTAAAGGCCACATTCGTATCGGACCCGTGTCGGGCGGTGAGCACAGTCCCAACCAAGAGACGATCTCTGTTTGATCCTTCATTCCTTTTCCTTTTTAGATGATGGAGATTATTTCCACGCCCACTACTCCCCGACGATTCACCCCGAAACGGCCTCAGCCTTAAACATATCGAGATTTCAGACAAACAGGAAGATCCTGGACGCAAACAGCCTTGCTGACGCCGTGCGAGGCTGTGATACATATGCCTCCGAAAAAGTCCTGAAGGGGCCTTTATCACAGGCGTAGGTCATTTCGTTCTTGTCTGGCATCCTTGCTCAAACTCGACTCGAGTTTGTTGCGCACCGCGAAATGGCGACAAGCGCCGGCGACGACCTCACAGAAATTGTTCGTGGGAAAGAGGTGGGGGTATCTTAACAAGTCCGTGCAAGATTTCGGGGACCCCTCAGACGAAGATTCGTTCCCGGAGAGATTGAAAAACCTAACCAAAGGCGAGGCCGCATACATCATCACCCGCCTGAGGCACGGAGCACAGGTTTGTACGCTCCACGTCATCACCAGACTTACGATGACACGGGCCATTACAACAGCGTCGATATATCAAGAAAATCGCCACCCACCGTAAATTTGAGGCGGCCGAGGAGAAGGAGAGGCAGCGCCAGGCCGGGGAGCACGTTCGCGTCGGCCCATTGGTCAGCACTTACAGGGCCTAAATGTTCATGGTGCGGGCCTTGGTATCATAGAGTCAAGATGATCGGGATGGTTAGACATAAGCTTGCTGTGCTACTACCACCAATAGTTCATGTATCATATAGAAAGCAACGGAGACACCGCGGAAGGGCTCCGCAGTGTCACAATCGCCGCAGACTGACCAAGCATAACGACGTCGTCCAGCGACTCCGAGCTGTTAAAAGCGGACAAGTTCTGCGCTAAAGCAGCAAGGATGGCACCCACCAAACTGTCCCCTGCCCCTGTGACGCTGATAATGGTTTGGGGGTCTATCGTGTGGGCCGGATAGTGCTTGATGACGACGCTTTCCCCTTTGCCATGCGCGACAATCTGCCGACGGCGGACATCGCTTCGCTCTCCCGCCCACGCCGTCGGTGTATCAGCGGGGAATCGCATAGCCAACAAGACGCCGAGGTCTCCGCATTTGATCACGAGATGTTGGAAGAACGGGAGAAGGTTGATCGCCATTTGCGCCACACCTTGATCCACGAGGAACGACAGCGTCCTGTTCTTGTCGTCCTTTGACCCGGAGTCTTGACGCGCCAATCGTTCCAATGACAGACGGAATTCCGTTCCAATGGAGAAATCATCGATGGTTTTCCACCAATACGCGTGACTTGTTAGTTCCCAGGGGTCCATTTGAGCGGACCTGTACAATTCTGCTAGCTCGAGTAGGTTAGGGGAGGCGAATTTGATTGGAGAGCCTTGAAAATTCGATCCCAGAGCAGAGAAAATGGCGGGTATGATTGACGCCGACTTGATCACGGATGTAGGCTCGCTGCTGTTGCGTCAATGCGGGCGGACCAAGTGAAACAACATCACGAGCTTACAAAAACGCTGATCGAAAACACAGATTCAACGCTCATGATCGTAGAGGGCCATCGTCAGCGAGTGACTCACTTGTAATATCAGCCGTATTGCAGTGTTGAACCACTGCCTTGAGAACATCAGGCGATACGTTTGCGTCCATCGCGACGAGAGTTGGATCATGTTTGGTAATTTGGGAGACCACCTGTGTTTGGAATGTTGGCTTTCATCCCTTTGAATGCGCATGTACAATCGTACCACATCTGGTTCAATCGACTGCACAATACCCATATCGGCCACACCTCCGATGAGGTTTCCCGAGCCGTCAAGAACCATATTGCACACAGCAGATGGTCGTTGAGTCGTCATAATACCGTCCGTTCGCATCCCCATCCGTCGCGTCTCTTCCAAAAGAAGTCGTCCCAACGAGTCATCACCGACGGAGGAAACGAGAACTGTTGCCGAGGGCCGGGCCCGGAACTTTGATGTGGAGATCCTGTGCGCAGCTTCGGCAACATTTCGGCCAACACCGCCCAGGTGGAGGCCAACCGTTCCTGGGGATGTGGAGTGCCGACCACGAGAACCATCGATACCGGAGGTTACTTTTGCCTGTGCAATAAGATCAACTGCGGCGGAGCCTATGACCACAAGCTTGGCCGCCAAGTCCGAGTCCTCATGTTGAACTGGAGTGGAAAAGCTTCCCTAAATGAGCAACGGATTATATTCGGTTGACATAGCTCAGAGAACAACGAAATTTCAGGGTCTCACGGCTGTACTATGCTTTGGCCCCGTATGACCCTGCTGCTCAGTCAACTTAGCATAGGCAACTGCTATCTGAGCTCCTTTTAGTGCTGTATTCTCAATCAGTGCAATATCTATGGGCAGCCAGTCGTTAAGTCGAAGCGACCATGCTTAATACGCACTCACTGCTCGCGAGAGATTTCCCTGATGTTAACTCTCTCACCCGTTCAAGAAGCCACGGGGTGACTTCTTTTCCTTGCCTATCCATGCTGTTTTCTTGAGATTCTCGTACAGCTCGTTCAACTGCTTCCTGTAATTCATTTCCGACAGTCGTATATGACTCTGGGATCGGAACACCGAATAGTACGCCGTTGGTCATGCCTAAGCACCACTGGGTAACTACGGGGTCGAAATCTTCAGGTCTACCAACGAAAGGAGGAGCTCTTGGACCACATACAAAGAATGTTGGCAGCGGAAGCTGGATCATTTACTTGCCATGGGCTCTGGATCCCCAAAGCAAATTGAGTGCATGGCGTAATTACCATGGGCAAAATGAAACCTTACCTTAAACCCACTGCTCGGTGAGTAGAAGGCAGGAAAATCTTGGGTTTCACCGTAAGTTACAACCGGAACGCCGAGAGTTTCCTGTTCAAATTGGATGATAAAGGGATGGCAGTCCAGAGGCGCATACATACGAGGTATTCTAATGTCCTGCAAGTGTACAAGTTCGGTAACAAATCTTAGAGTGTCTCTGGAGGGTGTACCTTCCAATATCTAGTATAGATTTGACTCCGGCAGATACCAAACCCACAGGACACCTCGCGAGATCTTGGAGGTCGGCAGAGATATCCATGGCTTCTGAAGGTTCATGAACAGCACAAGGGTTAGTGACTGAAATCGACTCACAATCCTGACCACCACGATGTACACCACCCAACCTAGACCAGCACTCAGAAAACAACCAATTGGCTGAGAAAATAAAATGTCGGACCCTCCTGTAGCAAATACCTAAGCAGGGCTCAAATCCGTTTATCAATCATGACGTGAAAATCGGCCGATACCTTGATGCCAGCAAGTGCTGCGAATATAAGGGTAGCGCTGCAGGTGGTACCACCATCTTTCTTAAGCGCCAGGGCAGGCCCTATATCTCTCCTGGAGAGCTTCACCGGCCCAGGGTTTGTGTGCAAATCGGCTAGGTACTCTAATTGGGCAGGCTCGAGTCCGATCTTGACCCTCCCCTCAATAACGCCAATAGTTGCTGGAATGGCACCGGCTGAGCGCACGTGCTGTTCGACAGACTTTGCTGTCTCCAAGTTGACAGGATAAGGCATGCCATGGGTGACGATTGTCGTCTCCAATGCAACCAAAGGCCAGTTTTCGACGAGTGCTTGTTCGACCTCAGGATGGACGTCGATGGGTGTTCCCTTCTCGCGCGCGGCTATTAAAGAAGATGGAAGGCTCCTCGGGGCTCTCACAGAAGATGACAAGGTTCGTACGGTTGGACGTAGCATGAGTCGATACGGTACGACGTGAAAGCACCGCAGAGGCTCGTTTTGAGAGTAATACTATAGCCGTGGCGGAAATTACCGGCTGTACACCGTGGTATCGCTTAATAACCGTAAGGTATTTTCGGACGAGGGAAGGAACAAGATGAGAAGCTGGCTATCGGTACATAATGACGAGTAATGGCACGTATTAGGCGAGTATCAGCCTCGATATTTTGGTGTAGTTCGCTAGTCTACTTTCCACTCCTTCGTGATGGTATCGTCTTCCCCACTCACGAGAAGCTCAATGCTCCAGATCACAAGCGTAAAGAATATGTTCATCCACCGCCACCACACCTGCGACGAGTGATCGAGAACTACGGGATCCCATCTTCAGGAAGATGAATGAATGCGAGTTAAATTGTGCTTACGGAGTAGGTGTGAATAAACAGTAACCAGGATGGATTGACGATACGTCAAGAGGACATGTGTAAGTTTCGATGTCTAATGAAATGTGAGGTGCTGTCCAATCAGGTGGCTCAGTACTCACCGGTCGACCATCCCAACCCTCATCAACAGCGTAGTCCGCCTCCCATGGATCTACACCAATAGACGGAAGTACACGAGCTGCACCGAGTAGGATCGTCAGACGATACACAAGCGCCACCAAGACAGGCTTTGGCAGTGTGTTCGTTACGAAATTGACCAGGGTTTGAAGATGGGGCATTATGTTGGACAGTAAAGGGGCACTGAAAGTAAAGCCAACGTTACGGCGGAGCAACCCAATACGGAATCACGACATACTACGAAGAGCCGGGGTCGGAAAACGACTGCTGATCGAAGCCACATAGCCAAAGGTTATAAGCAATGAACAACGCCAGTCCAGAGGATTCAATGACATTGGTTCGTCGTAACCCAAATCCGATGAGAGTAAGAAAAAGGAACGCTGTCAACGCAGCGCCAAGCAGAGAAGCTGACAGGGGTGACATGGCGGCTGCAGGATAAGCCTGTCTCGTATGTCAGCCTTTTTTTCAAGGGAAGCATGCATGTATCGAGGATCAACTCACCGCGACGATCCACCAAGCAGATGCCACGTACGCCACGGCAGAGGCAATAAGGAGAATGAATTGATACGCCTCGCCTTTCCCCACAAGTTCCTGACCGACTTGTCCCAGTTTTTGGGCCACGAGTAGGCTGGAGACGCTCTCAAGGATGATGAAGAGAGGGCTCGAAAGCGTGAGGATTGTTCCCCACCACGACGCTATGTTGAGGAGAAGCGGGTTCACGGACTGAGCAAAGAGGTTGAAACAGACGAGGAGGAGAAATGGTTGGATGGGGACCTGCAGCGCCGGCAGGAACGGGGAGCCCCAAAAGAATTGCAGGGTTCCATGGATGAGGGATTGAAGGAATACGAGCAGAGAAAGGAGAAGGAACGCGGGCTTGGACAAAGTTGATAGTGTCAATGGAAGAAACAAAAGGACCTGCAAGAAATTGGACAGTCTTTGCACCAGGACGTCAGGACGGGACTCCTTTGAGCGGTGAAGACACTCACGTTGCGGTGGTTGAAAGTGCGCCCCAAATGAATGCGGAACTCATGGTAGTGTTCGCAAGAGATGAGATGCCAGCACTTGTGCGAGTTGGGGTTAACTGTCTCCACAGACAATGGTTGTTACGGATCCAGCATTATTGTGGTTGCGGTGGGTAAAGGGGATTTTGCTCGTGCGACCATTTACAGATCGCTTCATTTTTTCGGAAGAGCATGCATTTGCTAATTCGAAATTCGTGGTAGTCTACAGCACTAACACTACAGTAGCACGTACAAAAAAAAGGCACAAATGGCGCAGTATACAACTCGCCGGACTGAGCAAAAATATCATGTCCCCGGGCTGGATCTAAAATAAAATTGCAAAGGAAAAATAGGACAACAGCCATTGCTTAGGTTTGTTGCATCTGGTTTGGGTGTGAGTAGAATCCTTTGGCAACAGCTAGGTCAATGTCACGAGATTGACCAGCTGGGTCCGATGGTGGTACATAGAACTTGTCGATGATGGGGATAAGTAACACGTTCATTTTGGCCGTGACGACAATCATGTAGTTCGTTTTTATCTCCATCCAGTCCGCTAAACATGAGAGGGTAAGCAGCCCGCATTGGGAGTTGTTGAACGTGAATACGTACCTTTCTCGAAGGTGAGGGGCTCGCTTGCGATCTGAACATACGCATGTCAGGCAGTATTCAACAATCCGGGATTCAGAACTAACCAGAATTATGTTCTCGCGCTTGTCTGCCTTGGACATTTTGTAATGTCCACCCTCCGCGTATTCACTAAACGTCGTTCCAGATGAAAACCACTACAAGGCGACCACGTCAGACTGATGGCTTCGGAGGGAGGCGGGGCGGGCGAACAGTTACGTACTAATGAAGCCGCTGCGTCATTCCGTGAGGAGACATATCGGGTCGCGACGACACTGACTCCATCCGTGACACAGAAGTTCATCAAGCTAGGCTGCGTAGTGATTGCGCAGTTTGAATACCAAAGCCTTGCCAGTCTGGAACGACATACCTCATTCACCCCAGCTTCTTCACTGAATTGATTGATAGCCGCGATGGTCTCCAGCATTGCATTCTGAAGTTCGGGATGCGTGAAAGACTGCGCATTCGGGTTGCGAAGCTTCCGTATCCCCATGAGCTTCCAAACACGCGACGGAAAACTCGCGGATGGCCAACCTTTGAAAGGAATAACGCGAAGGCCCACTCGGAATCTGTGTTCCCATTCACAACGTTGAATACCTCATCGGGTAATTCTTGTTGTAACCGCCTCTTGATTTTGGAAAACTGTTCGATGCCCCCGTTGTGCATAAACTAAACAGGAGATCAACGGACGGTATGCGGGAGAAGGATAGTAGCGAACCATGATCTTCCCATGAACGAATGGGTGACAGTTGTCAAGGGATAAGGAACCTGCAGTCGTTGCACGAACATGGGCGCTGGCGGATTGTTGAGACAATAGGAAATGAAGCGAGACTGGACGAGGCGTACAAAACCAAGGGAGATTTAATCTTCTCGGCGAGTCGTATCAAGTTCACATTATTCCACGCCTTTTCTCCATAAGTCCATGCGTCGGGAAGCCCATGACAAGACGGCTTACCGGGGTCACAGAAGTATAGATGCAAGGTTGATGCCCAAGTTCCTCATCGTATACCGAGTCGTACCAGCCTGTATGAAAAAGCTCCGAATTAGCAGTGGTAACAGGAAAGGGTGGGGACGCACCGACTCCAAACCCATCTCCATTGATAGGTCTGCGCAGGTCAACTCTTAGGCGGGAGTCGAATGCCTGATTTATGATCGAATGAGCTGGTCTCGTGAGAAGCTGCGGACGTGTTCAAATGTCGGTATGGTGACTTCACGTTTAAGGGGCACGACACTTACGTGGGAGAGCTGAACAGGCGATGTCCCTTTGTAGATGAGGAGTCGGCACATTTGTTATGAAAGGTGGTTCGCTTCGGTGACGGGTCGACGAGTTGAACGTTCGTTGAGCTGTTCTGACGTGCGCCACATGTGTGCCATACTAGTACTATACTCAACAAGATATTACAGTAAAGCATTTTGAGTTTTACTGTAATGGTGGCGTGAGGGGAGTAACAGCCGCAATGCCACCTAATTGGATGATGTACAATAATACTCTTACACGTCACACTGATAATCAGATCGACCTCAAAGGAATTCCCTCGGGCGAGTGCTAGGATCCCCTCCAACCTCGTCATAAACCAATCCCGCCACACGAAAAGCCAGCTCTGCTCTCTCGATTAGTGCGAGTACGAGCCAACAACCTGTCGAGAAGTGTTACATACCGTCCGCTTGAGACTTAATGGCAGCCTCGGCATATACGCGCACAACATCTTCCGTTCCACTAGGCCGCACAAAAGAGCGTCCACCATCGTAGCGTCTTACCAAGTCATCAATCTTGCTCTGCAGTCCTTTCGGGCTTACCAACTGGCGCTCGGCGTCCTCAGTCTGAAAGGCATGTCTATCTTCAACAACCACTTTGACTAATCTGTTGGGCAAGTCGACATAAAGCGAATCCCACTCAAGGCCGGAATACGATCGATGAGCAAGCACAGTTTCGACGAGCAGTATATCCGAAATTGAATCGCCGACAGTCTGGTTGATAAGTTGGGTCAGGTTCATAAGGTGATTCAGTGCGGTCGACTGGGCAGGGGTAGTTGGTTCGTGGGAAGCAAGGATCTCCAGCGTCCCAGACGAAAACAGGACTGTACCGTGCCCATTCGCTTCAAAGTACACCCCGATGTCAAAGCGCTCGGCAGCATGGTGAAGGTGTTTGACACCCGTTGGGACACAACGAACTGGGAGACGCTGATGTGGGACGTTAGCAAGTGGAATGACACACTAATGCGCGAATCCGTCACCTCAGCCAAGTATTTCGTCGAACTTCCGTTGGCGTACGCCGTTTGAACCACACCCACTTTGATCTCGGAATCGAGGGTAGCGGTCTTGACCAAGTCAACAATAAACCCTGCCACGAGCGCCGCGATTTTGTCTCCGTCCAACATACGAAATTGGTTCCGCTCGTCGATATAGAAATACATTAATCTGTCCGCATCGCCATCAAGGCTACAGCCCCTCTGACCCGCCTTGAGCTGATTTGCCAAAGATGGAGGTAGCTTCTGAGACGTTTTCACGTAGTCAGCTCCACACGAGTTATTGAGGGCACCAGGGGTAGAAGTGGCAGCGTTATGGGGTATCAATTTCAAGGTGTCTCCTAGTCGGGGAGCGATCTTGTTGACGGCGTCTGCACCAACGCCATTTGCACAGTCTACGATCAGTGGCGGAAGTGTTTGTTTTCCGGCCTACGTATTTGTTTGCTCCAAGGGGGAATAATAACTCACTGAAAATGACTTACCACCAATTTTTTGAAGGCACCGCTAAGCTTGTCATAATAAGCGTCCTCGGAATCATCGCCGTAAGCATCTTTGGTGCCCTTGGTGTTGATGGCGCGCACGAGATAATGAAGGATGGGGGTGGTTACTATTCCAGCATCGCGTGCCTCAGCCCCGATTGCCGCTAAACCATCCTGGAGTGCTGCGACCAGAGCAGGCCCAGACGGCCGGGTATCACGGCCATAAACGACTCTAGCCGGTTTCGATAAGTCAATCCTTGCAGACCGGACGACAGTCTCGATGGCTTCAATGAGGTCATCTGTTGTTGCAGCATTGGCCAAGGTGGAGGCATGCGCTTCCCAGGATGCTTCAAGCATCTCTCCACGGGGGTCAACGAGTTTGACGCCATTATCCTTTCAACATGAAAGAAGCATCAGCAATTACAGATTGTGATATGTTCCCGAATGAGATGTACGAACTTCTTCAGGATTATGAGACGCAGTGACCATCACGCCGATAGTCTTTCCATCCAACTTTTTGCTCCGCAAACCTGCAAGGATACCCACCCGAAATAGAACGGAGTCCAGGACGGATCCTCTATGTTCACTCCCTAAGTACCACATGAGTCGACAAGATCACAGTAGACGCACAGTGTTCTGAAGCCTGCAGTACCATACTGATACCTCAAGTGTGCTGGCTTTGGGTGAGAATCCGAGAGACGGGAGATTTCTTGAGATTGGAGCTGATTGGACATGATCAAGCTGTGTTAAAGATGTAGGGCAGTGCAGTCGTATCACACCCAGGTCGAGGTCGATTATGTCAGCATCGGTCTTCAGACCCGCACTGCCTTGAGTTAGCGCCGCAATCTCATTCAGTTACCAATGCCTTCCAAGTCACCAGCTCAGACCCTATTAGAAAAGGCCGAAAAGACAGCGGGCGCATCCACCGGCTGGTTCTCTTCTTCCTCTACCAAGTTCGAGGAAGCAGGAGACTTGTATCAGCAGGCAGCAAACTCGTTCAAACTCGAGAAGCTCTTCAGAGAAGCAGGGGATGCATTTTCCAAGGAGGCAGAGTGCCGAGAGAAATGTAAAGAGACGAATGATGCTGCTAATGCTTGGTGGAATGCCGCAAAGGCCTACAAGAGAGGCTTCCCCGATCGTGCGTTAATCGGCTACCCATCGTCATTATATCACTCAGTATTCTCCATTCAGTTGCGATCCAAGCCCTGTCACAAACAGTCATGCATTTAACTCAAGCCGGTCGCTTCCGCCAGGCTGCCGATCGAGAGAAAGAGATTGCCCAGATTTATCTTCAAGACCAAAATGACCTCCGCCGTGCCTGTGAGAGCTTTGAGCGAGCAGGTGAATGGTATGCTCAGGAGGACGCCGCTGCGTACGTCATGCGCTTTAGTGATTTCTTTTTAAAGTCTCACAAAACGTGGACGCGTAACAGTACTGCCAATGCCTGTTTCAAAGACGCCGCAGACCTCCATGCCGAACTAGAGGAGTATCAAATTGCCGTTGCTCGCTACGACCAAGTTGCGAGTCAATCACTCGGTTCGGCCCTGACCAAGTACAGTGTCAAGGACTATTGGCTCAAAGCCCTTCTCTGTGTGCTTGCATCGACGGTAGGTTGTCATTCGAGTTACGTGGTGTACAACCGTTAAGGATCCACCAGGACTATGTGAGCGCTCGTCGAAATTTGCAGCGTTATGGACAGATGGACAACACATTCCCCTCCACGCGCGAGGCTAAATTTGTCACTGCCCTGCTTGATGCTCTTGAGGAGGGTAACGAGGAGGCGTTCACAAATGTGGTGTTCGAGTATGACCAGGTCACGAAGCTGGATAACTGGAAAACTGCGATCCTGCTGAAGATCAAGAGGGGCATTCAGCAGGCCCCTGGATTAACTTGAGGTCCAATACATACCATATGTGACACGCCTTGTGAGCGTTTCTGCTGCCACCGTTATATACTCAGACGTTGTCAATGTAAATTACTCAATATCGAAAGCTGCGTGAATGCCGTAAGTGTAAATCGGAAACGAGTTGCGATTTAGCCACGTCGTCCATTCCGCTTCCGAGCGCTAATTAGGTTGGTTATGCTCGCTCCAGCGACTTTATAGAAGGCCGCTCGATACACTCCACATCGTCCCATAATTATACTCTCACACTCCCTTTCATACTGTCTTTGCCTATGGCCTTGGTGGTACGGCTTGCCCTCTGCGTCCTCCATTTCTTTTATTCTCTCTTCCTGGTTATCTTGTCCTTCCGCAGTCGTTACTTTCGTTCCGCCCCTAGATCACTCTCTGCGAAACGAAGCAAAGTCCCTTCCCACCTTGTTTTGGTCCTCGCATCGCAGGAGCCGGATTTGTGCGTCTCAGAAGCACAGGGAGCATTCCTGGGGTGTATAGAGAATGCTATAACCTGGTGTCGAGTAGCTGGCATCCAACGCCTTTCAGTATATGACCGCCAAGGTGAGTGACATCATCTCGACCCATTTAACCTTCTCAGTAAATGCATAGGTATTTTAATCGAGGCCTTCGACGTAGTCAATGAACGTCTTGAGATGTGTCTTCCTCCTACTCGCTCCCTGGCGGAGCCCGTCTTCCCTCTCACCCCGCCACTGTCTGATGACTCGGATGTTTCCGACGATGGCCATTACAAAGAGAAATCGTGCATCAAGACAATTTGCGCGGGGGAGACCGCAGATAGACTGAGAAAATGGAGTCGTAATCGACCTCGAATTCAGCGTCACCGTGGGTCCAGTTGATGTGCAACATGGCCCTCAGACAAGCTGAGTCGAAATATAGAGACGTATGGGCCCCCAAGTTCTGAAACCTTCACGCTGCACCTAGTTTCTCGCGATACTGGGAAACCCACCATCGCCGCCGTCACGGATGACCTTCTTCGTAGAGCTGCTGACGGATTACGTCGTAAGGCCGTCTCCGTGAACGGAGATACAGAGGCATTCAAGATCTCAGTGACCGACTTGCAAGCCATCCTTGAAGGTATGGAAAGATGATACATCCTGTCACCTTTCCTAACGATACGTCTGTTGTCTTAGGAGACCGCGGATATGGTCCACCAGATCTCATGATCGTTCATAATGTGACCGTCCCAAGACGACAGTACACACCTCTGGAGTTGTACTCTTTTCCGCCGTGGCAGGTCAGACTTACCGAGATCCAGTGAGTTGTCATTTTTCAAAGTGGAGACGTCGACTGAACCCATGCTCTAGTCACGATGGGTTCTCCGGATTATGGGACCGGTGGATCCGAGCCAGGTTGCCTCTCCGTGGCAAAGCATGGATGATGCTCAGTGAGACCGACTTCCGTAGAGCTTTGGATGAGTACTCAGGCGCCGAGTTCCGGCTTGGGAAATAGTAGCATGAGTGCCAGTGATGCCATGTTGTATCATAGAATACTCAATCATGCTTTCGTCGTTCACGGGGACTGAGATGTGCCGGTGGTGCTAACTACAGATCATCGGCTTTCCTAAAACTACAAGTGTGTCAGCCACAAAGCCATCGTGCCTCCTGTTACTGTATAGCAAAATGAGCTCAGGGACTTGTATTGGGTTTCACGTCACGATCAGGTGCCTGGCGTCTCAGGCTACACTGCCGCAGTGGGCGAGCAGGCGGGCAACGCGTGACTGGCAAAAAGGTCAACCCATCTACTCGTGCCGTGCTCTGTATTGGATTACAAGTGCTGTGACGAGCGCTCTTGGGGTCAACTATTTTTTTTTCTTTTGTCTATGTTCTGCTCATGGGCCATTTTCAGGGATATGTAGGGGAAACAAAAGGGGCTCATCCCGGAGGATGGCCAAAGCCGGAGGATGGCCAAAGGGAGGCAGATGAGCAAAAAGTCCATTTGTGGTCAAGAAACGCGTGATGTACCATGAGATGTTCCATCATATCATCATGACTTCCCAACAGGTCGTGCCATCCGCATGGATATGCACTACAAGTCAATGATCGGATCACGACGGTCATTACGGGGTGTAAACGAAGTGCCTTCGTTGCACAGCCTTTCCGACATATCCTTGGATGTTGTGTACTTAAAGCAGATATGAAACCTAGGTTCTACTAGTACTCCGCATAAGTCCCCACGTACTGAGCTTGTTATGGACCCATCCACTCCGGCCCTGGACCTTTCCTCGACTCCGCACTCAAGGAACGTGCATGTAATCGCCCAGGATGCAGCCTCTATGAAACGTGGCGCTTCCCCTCACACTGTGGGGAGGTCTTACACAGACACGACTCGGAGGCCTCCTTCCCACAAGGTCAAAAAAAGAATTATCGTGTGTTGTGATGGGTGGGTAGTTTATTCCAGGCAGAGGCAGGAAGCAGTCCAATGACGGGCTGAACAACCACCAGAACGTGGCAAGATGGTGTGGTAATTAGCGAACGATGGAAATATACGAATATCCTTGTACGTCACCACAGGTTTTTTTTAACACATAAATGCGAATCCTCACTTCTCTCGTTCTCCTTGTTACCAGAGGCTATCCCGAGCCATACACCACGTTGACGAGCGAGTGTAAGCCTTCATCGAACTGCAGGTCCTATCCTTCGTTAATCTCACGACTTCAAGTACACCACCTGTGCATCAAATCGTGTTTTATCAGGCTGGTGTTGGGACGGATTCATCTCGTTTACAGGATGTTTTCGATGGTGAGCTGTCAACTTGCTCCTGTTAAGTCCAACCTCTATACTAACCTATTATGTTGCGCAGGTGCCGTAGGGGCAAGTCTCGGTATGTGGCTCGGCCATGGCTCTCTAGGTTGAATCTGTCTGATGTCCCATCACAGGCGACAAGGTCCAGGAGGCCTACGCATTCATTGCACAGTGAGTCTTTTGTTCATGTCACAACTTTTGCTCACATTTAAATGGGGACTGTAGTAATTACGAGCCAGGAGACGAGGTCAGCCCATCATTACCTCAATCACGTTGACATCTAAATAGGCGTTAGATATCCTTATTTGGCTTCTCCAGGGTAAAGGAACTTGGCGAAACTGAGCCTTACAGGTCACGGCTAACTTCAGTGTTGCCAGGGCGCATATACCGTACGCATGATAGCGTTTATGATTGTAAGCGGGCAGAAGCTGTAGAGCACTCCATCGGAAGCCGCTGACTATGGACTAGAAGGAAATTGGCGTGCTAGATCGAAGGGATATGGACCATTTTGCGGATATTTTCGTCAATCTCCAAACGCGCGGCAAGTCCCAAGATAAAGATCGTGAGTTCACCTTTCGGGGTTTCATGTGAAATCTAAGGTTTGTGTATGACAGAATTGGAGTTGTTGGATGCAAAGCTTGCTCCATGGACACAACACAATTCGCCGGGTAAGCTCCGAGTGGACTCTGATGGCGACGGCTTTTCGATCAAGTATGTAGCATAATCCAGTGCATGCTAAGGCTTTTCACCTAACGTAGGTCAGGTGTATCGGCGTTTTCGACACCGTAGGATCTCTGGGTCTACCTGAAGAACTCACGTTTGGGTCGAAGAAAATAAAAACGCTTTTTGGTTTCTCGGACTCAGTGCTAGGTGATGATGTCGAACGAGCTTACCAAGCTCTAGCTCTCAATGAAACTAGGGCCGATTTTGTACTTCCTTCTCTCGCGGCTTGTTCCAAGCTTATGCTAACGTGTTCATAGAACTGCAATAAGTTCCAGCTATCCGACAAGGGAAAGAAGAAAGGGCAGATCCTAAAGCAGGTACGATAAATGTCACTGTCATATTCTGCACATCACTAAGATTGGTATGTAGTGTTGGTTTGCTGGTGAGTGCAAATGCTAGTCACCCAGTCTTAGCCGTTGATAACCAAAACCAAGGATGTCATTCGGATGTGAGTGAAAATAAACTATCCTGGCTTGCGTGCTGTATTCATTCTCGTCACAGATTGGTGGAGGCTATAAAGAGCACGAACTATCAGATATAACGCTACTCTGGATGGCGGTATGTCGAATTGTATGGGGCCATTAACGACTATTGATATGGTTCCATATCGACTAAAGGCTAATATTGAAGACACTATTTCAATTGACACCAAGTACTTGTTCTCTCTGTTGCAGCCCAACTTTCCCTGGGGTACTCAGAAACCACACGAGTATGTATTCCACAGTTCCAGTCGACTTTGACTGACATCTTTGGACGTAGCTCGAGGAGTGGCGTTTTTGTTTTGGCAGACACCATTCAACGCCAGTTCCCCACGTCCTTTGATCCGATCACTCACGAACGCATACACCCTTCTGTTCTCATGCAGAGTGCTATACTCCCACAACTGGCAAATACCCTCGCCACTCACCCAGACCTCATCACTCAGTTGATGCCCTTGGAGCAGCAAGCTAAGCAACAGTGGCCCTCTACTTCAAGCGAGCACTCCCGGAGCGATACCACGAGTGTCAAGGAGGTTGAGGTGGCTATTGAGGTCACTGATGTGCGCCGCCGGTCATTCATCACGAGGGCGGTGGGTAGCTTGAGGAGGCGAGCCCGCCGCGACGATCAAATTACCCAGCCCCAATTCACTGGGGTGCTGGTTGAACATACAGATCTTACAGCTTCCGTGACCGCAGGAGATAGAGGTTGGCTTTTAAGATTGATGCATGAGACTAGTCTCGGGGTCTTTATTCGCGATTTAGTCTAGTTCTCTTCCTATTTCGGTTACGATATCTATAGGCTTATTTTATTGAACTTGGACATACTGTACGGAACCTACAGACTAATTCGACAGTCAAATGTTTTAGTATTCGCTTTATCTGGAGTCATCCCGTCTCGGGTCTATCCACACAAATTGGAGCAAGTGCCGAATACAACCGGATAATAGCGGATTAACACAAGCGGCGCTTGCGAGGTGCCACCTGAGAATACCGTCCGGGTATTCTGGTACCTTGGTGCAAGTACACCAGAGTGAGAAGTTGTGATATCCTTGATTTTGATATTTTCCGACTCGGGATGTCACGTCTCTTTTGATGGTAAGTTTAAACGATGTTTCACTCGCATGTGACACGCGCGCCTCAGACAGCTCAGCTCAGCTCACCACTATTGGCGATATCCTACCTCACTGTAAACGTCGATCAATATGGCCACCGATCATCCGCAAAACCTTCCGAACATCAGTCGGCCATCATCCCGTCCGTCTACAGGGCACCAACACGCCCCATATCCTTCCTCACACAAACGACCTTCCACCATGTATGAAGACCGTGATAATTTGAAGTGAGGACATTTGACGGATGCCAAATTCTTATGTGACTTAAAACCTAAACAGTTTTCCTACCCCCACAAAGGACAGTAACGCCTGGTATCGCCCTTCTCTCGAAGGCGCGTCCGGCGACGAAGAAGGCCCTATTGATGTTATGAAGGGAAATTGGGGTCGGAAGACATCCAAAGGTGCTAGATGGCTTCGAAAGGGCAAGTTAGCCGCATGGGGTCCCGGCATGGAGGAGTGGGAGGTGCGCGTTCGTGGTCCATTCCTCTAATCAATCATTGAAGGCTCGTTTCAGGCAGATGAACAAGCCCGAAAGCGTATCAAGTCCTTACTCCCCACCGATAATCGTTCCCCGTCACCCCCCGTCTTACCCCATCTACGCTCACCCTCTCCTCCGCTCATGGCACCATATGTAACACTTCCAGCTCAACACCTCAACTATACATCATTTGTGATGGACAGGGGAGTCACACACTCTTTTCGCTCCCCAATGCTAGAGGACCTGGAGCGTGCCACTAATGGGCTAATCGAAGGGGAAGCAGAGATGAAGCGCGCATTCGGCCGTCTTTGGGAGGCTCTCTCAAAAGATCCTGATCAAACTCACAACAAGGACGCGGTCATCCCAAAGCGAGAGGAAGAAGGAGAAGATGCAAACGCGGAAGGAGAGAAAGAGAGGAGGCTTGCACGGGCACCAGACCTCGCACCTCCAACCCAAAAGCTGTTTATAGTATCCTACCCAAATGGGGGATCTCCGGTCTTTGACCCCTCCCATTTTGTCCACCCCGATATGCAACGAGAGAACCTGGAAAAGTCGCTCTCAACGCTACGGGAGCTTCAAGACGATGTTCGGGAGTACGTGGAACGATTACAGGAAGTCCGGGAAAGCTTGGGTGATATCCGAGCACAGCGGGATGAGGTCTGGACGATGGTGAGGACAAACGCACTACAGGAATTGCAGAGGGTGGCCGGTGGGCAGGCAGTTCAGTAACCACTGTAATTTATTGTTTCTCGGAGTGTTTCTGGTTGGCGCCCTGGTGGTGTTGTGAGGGGCGGGCGTTGCTTGCATAATACAAACCGAGGTCTCGCTCTCCCATTCCTTCGCATTCCATCATAGCCTCGCTTCACGGGTCCATTCTCCTCGTCAAATGGGTTTCAACAGCATCATTTCAACTTATCATGATCCAGGCCCCCCGCCCGTAGAGCATGACATCGAAAATGCCTCTGATCGTTACCTACTCAAGCTCAAGTCGTATGCAAAAGCACTACCGTATTCCATCGAATCGAACTCAAGGATGCAGGATCTCCTTGACTTAATCTGCATGCGCATTGTGCAGACCGTCCAGGCTAGGGACTATGATCCTGGATTCTTGCAGTGGGATAGCATGTTAACTTAGTGCGCATTGCAGTACTCTCGTCTGTATGAGAAACTTAAAAAGTATTCGCCAGTTGGTCCTACTTGAAGTATCCCATCCCCAAAGAAAAGCGAATCCTATTAGTAGATCTGTACTATAGCATGTGCACTATGCCGGGCATGCCGCTCCATATCGTCGCCACTTGCTCTGATGCTTTGGAAATCCTGACAAGATCGAAAAACAAACTGAGTATCCAGGACATCAGACTTCCTTGGATGCCCATATTCGACATTTTGAGACACGACTTGTTTCTGACCAGGCGCCAATTTGAAGTCAGGTTTGTGTGGCACCTCCGATTCTGTACACAATCCGCAACTGACATTGACTTTGCACAAGTCAAACATCCTACTACATGGGGGCAATCGCTGGGACCGTTCAGAGGTTTTTCCATCCCGCAGCTATTGACCAGATGCTTGAAACGTTTGTGCCATTGATTAATGGGACCAATCTGAACGTATGTTCGAATCCTAATAGAGAGTGTGTTGGTAAATTATTCTGGTGCTAAATTTGGGTTACAGAGCCTCTTGTCGTCACAGTTTTTCATGTTGACATTCCTCCCCCAAAGTCACCCCCAATCCTATCTGCCTATGCTCTTCCGTTTGTGGGAGTCAATCAACTCATATTTGTTCGATGAACGCATGCTTCACTTCCTTTCTCAACTGACGGAAATGCACGTGGATCCTGCGATCAGCGATCCTAAAAAAATCGAGGAAATACCTGATGATGCGAGGTCAGAGAACGAAGACAGACCGAATTGGAGCAACGACGATCTCAGTAGCACCGGCCTCTGGCACGGACTTTACAAGGACGTCGGTATATTCACCGATTACGACTGGCATTTCGTCATGTGCAAGTGTTTGGCTTCTATGGGTTAGTGTCTCCCTGGATTCCTTTTGGCGGACGTTTAACTGAAGGTACCACAATCAGAGATTCCGCTTGCAGACTCGGGATCTCTTACCACAGGCCCGTCTGCAGATAACCAGGCAGGGTTTGAGATTGGTCGCCTTCCTAAGCCAACTTGGCGCATTGGTTAGTTTTTCTTGGCTCGTACTTGGCGATAGGATTCTGATGTCCTCAAGCTTCGTTGGCGCGCATCATCGTCTATTCCATGGCCCCGGACGGGCTTCCCACTGCACCATCTAGTACCCCTACTCCTCTCGGGACACCTTTTGCATCTGGAATGAGCACCCCTCGACATCAGGGTGGCTCTGTGGGTGAATACTTGGCGGCACCTCTTGGGAAGCTCCCATCCTTCAGTCTCAAGAGTTATATTGGCGGCTCGAAAGCTCTGGACTCACTGGTAAAGTTAATTGCCTCTACGGAAAGCTTTTTCCACCCTTCGAACTCGGGGGCCTGGACCGCTGATGTATGTCCGATGTCTTGTATACCACACCGAGGTTTCTCCTTTTGTGTGTGGTGTTGAACGAGTTACGCGCTAATGCGTCTGCTCTCAGTTGACTGCATTTATCAAACACGTTGCATTTGAGTTCAACAAACGTAACCTACCCCTTTCAGCCTAGGTTCTTCGCTTATCATTACTCCACAGGGTGGCATGAAGAGCAGCGCCCCGATTGCAAAACCCCAAGGGTTTGTCATAACCCTTACTAGAATCTGTTGACATCACCTTAATTTGTGCCACAGCATCGCCGTCTTACGCGAGGAATGAAACGCGAGCTCGTGAGGAGCTTTCGTACAGTTGCGCTACTGGCAATGTTCTCCGAGGATTCGACAACATCTAGCAACATTTCTAGTTGTCTGAAATGGATGAGTCTTATGGAACCCGACCTCATCCTCTATCCGATATTAGAACGGGCTGTTCCCTCCCTCGAAACTTTAGTCGAGGCAAGTGACTATCCTAACGTTTATCTAAAGACGTTCACAAACCTCTGAGCAGACACAACGTACCATTGCCGTAATCAAGGCATTGGGTGCTATTGCTCCAGCGCTCGTGTCCAGAGAAGTCTACTATCCAGGGGCGAAGCACCTTGTTCCCATACTACAACTACTGATACCTGGGATTGATCTCGTATGTATCCAACGGCGGTCTTCACGACGTATCACGCTGACAACCAATATAGAATGACCCGTCGAAGACGGTAGGATGAACTACTCTGTGCCTGTATTACATGTCTTGATGGAGACAATTTGGTCATACAGCTCTGCACCACGACCTTCCTTATAGAAATCTCTCAATACATCAAATTCGGAGATTTGACATCAAGGAGCATCACCTTGTCGGCTGATGTAGATTCTAGTACCCCTGCAAACGTTGACATCCCGAATGGATACTCTGTATCGTTTGGTGATGTCCACATCGAAGCCGACTTGAATGATGGCCCTCTACTTACCATGGATGAGGAGGACGCTTTACTGCGAGAATCGACGGAAGGCTTTACGGACTGGATTGCTAGCTTCATTCGGAGGGTTATCCTTCTCTTCGACAATTTACCCGAAGAAGCCGGCGGCGCGACAGAAGGCAAGCCATAAACGCTCTCACTCCGTCGCGGCTGACACGCCCCATCGTCCTCAGTACAATTGGTGGATGCCGTTACGAATGCATGCAGCCAAATCTGCATTCACTTGTCGGATTCTCTGTTTGATCTGGTTCTCAATATGATCTTCGATTATGCTAGCACGAACGTGCGACCGAATGCGGTCCGAGCCGTTCATCAGCTTGTGGAATGTGTCGCGAACGCCCATCCAGCAAAGACTTTGGCTAAATTTGTTCCCTTTTGTATCCACAATATCGAGGTAGAGCTTGAGAATGGAGCGAGCTCAACCCGAACGACGTCGACCTTCTCCACGCCATTGCCTTCTGATGCGACTTTTCATTGGAGTATGGACAGATTTAGTTTGACACACGTTTTGTATTGACACAGATCCTTCAGATCTGGCAGTGTTGCGAGGTGCTATGTTCAAGTGAGTCCTTTGGTTGGATTGTGACGTTGAGTGTCTAACTGGGGTGGTAGCGACGGCAAAGCAGTATGTCGAAGAGATTTGACATGTTATGGGTGCTGACGAGAGGGGCAGGTCCTAAAGTACAAGGGGCAGTTCATTCCTCTGCTCAAGCGCCTCCGTGACAAAACGTTCTCAAAGCGCGGGTTTTCTTGGAGCGGCAAACTTCTCTCTAGCCTGCTTCTGACTTTGACGCATACATATCCTCTAGAAGATAAATTTGTGAACTGTGACGAATGGGACAGCGAAGGTAAAGATGTCTTGTATTGATATGTGTCTTAACTATACATCTTCATCAGAATTCCGTTTCGGCCATCACAAATATTGGGGTAAACTCTATACTGCTGAGGATGTCACGGTGTGTATACATTTTGCCTGCCGTAACCTGAGATATCATGTGTATTAGGTTTCATGGCACGTACCAGACGAAGAAGAACTGGATTTCGCCTTGGAACTCTGTAAGGAGATCGTTGAACCAACTCTGGTGAGGCTGGAAAACCTCTTGGAACCAGGCATGTGTCATTACCAACTTACGGATCTGACCCAGACTGATTGACTGCCTATGTGACGCAGGTGTTCCTAGAGATAGTCTATGGCGAAATGACTTCTGTCGGTTAGTATCAGCGTGTTTCAGGACCCCATTCTTTCATCAACAGAGGACTGGATTAGGTATTTGAGCTTTGTCCGAAACGCATTTTCAGGGACGCCTACACTGGTCAAGGAAGTTCTCACCCAAGAAGAACAGCAATATGGTCTGGAGACAAGCGATATCCTGTAAATTTTGCTCCCCCTTCTATGAGCCTCGCTTACCTTGAATCAGCAATGAAATCCCAGAGATGATAGCTCCCATAGAACCCATTAAATCAGGCTTTGCCATTACAGACCTTCAAGACCCACGTGCTCAGTACTACCTGAATCTACGGCAGCGCTTCGGCAAACTTCTTCACGAGGCATCAGTGTCATTGCGACAACAAGGAGAGGAGAACACCGTTGATGCTGTCCATGCTTTAGTAAGTTGGTTGCCGTGAATCGCTCCTTTCACGTCTAAGCTGGTGCATTCGATTTAGATGCAGTCCATCCGTACGTATTTACTGGACTATGGCGACAGTAAAGATAGGTTAGATGGCAACCCCTCCCAAGAATGCAGCCTAGTCACTGAGGTCCATCCAGCTATTACGTCCAGCTGGAGCGGTACGCGTCGGAATTAAATTACGCACGACAATATACCAAGCAAAAGACATGGCCAAGAGCGGTCTTCATACGGCGCGCACGGTAAGTGCACAAGGGGCTTTGTTGCATCCCCCCATCAGACATTTATCACCAAAAAGGCTTTACCACGCAGCTCGGCTGAGATGGAACTCAATTGAAAGGAGGCGCACACCCGCCGAGGATCAACTGATCGATGATGTCACGGAGTGGGCCCTGTGGCACTATGCTACTGGTGAGTGTCACAAATGGGATTTCGAGTGCATACTAACAATTATTAGTGCGAGAGTACGAGTCCATGAGTCAATGATCGTGAATCCTATTAATGTTTTCACAGGTCTAGTCAGTCGTTATTAGACTCTCTTTGTGGGGTATGACTACTCGCCGCGCGACCCATCGGTAGTACTGAATTGTCTTGAAGGCCTACGACGGAATTCGCAGACGCTGCCTACCTCTGATATATGCAGCCTTGGAACCTGGTACAGAAGACGACCGGATGAAAGGAGCATTGTGGACGTTGAATTCTAGCGCGTTCGGTGAGTGTATCGCTGGTAATAAAATGTCCACGTAAACCTTAACTTGTTTGATAGTCAAATATGCAATGTCCGGTAGGTCCTTTTGCACGCAAGTAGTATGAAAATTGGTCTCTGACCTGCTTAGAACCTACATTGGCCTCTGAGTTGCTCAAGAAGCTCTTCGGGTGTCAGGCTAATGAGAAGGTATTTCGCCCACCGAAACATGCATGGTTACACCGTTTAATATAAGATGGCAGCCGTCCATACAGGGTGCTGTTTCGTCTGTTTGCGAAAATGGTACTGCGACCTCTTGTCCCCATTACACCATACTTCACGCATTTCACAGGCATAAATAGCTTCGTTGAACCCAATTTCCACGTCTATGAAGTCCATCATCCACTCCTAGACAGAGCATTGATCAAATTCCGCGCCAATCTGCCATTCAACGCAGAAGAAGGGTTGTTGGTTGATCGTTGCAGAGAAGGCCGAATAGGACGCATTCAATTGTGCGAGGAGCAAATTAAGGAGGCGGTTCGCTGATATGTCTTCCTGGAAGGTGCACTCGCTGATCAAACTACAGACCTCACTAGTTCTCGAAATTGCTCAGGCAAAGTCCACCCACTGGCGTTATGCCATCTTTGCTACTCGGTGTCTTCGGACTTTGGTCAGGAAAGATGCGCCTATTTCCGCACCCCATATGAAATATTTCCTTGAAAAGTGTTACGATAATCACCCTTCATTGGTACGTGTTTTCCGGTTTTCAAAGTCTTTGGCAAGGACAAGTTCAACTAACACCACTGCTTAGCGTTATGTAGGCAACATTGACTCCACTCGTACATGAGTCTGACTGGCTTGTAGTATTCCCAGAGAGCCGTGATGAAAGTAATCCGTTATATAAAATTACGGACCTTCGCTCAGGGACCTATCGACCTCATCTTGGAACGGAATAACAACCCACTGAAGCAGTTGATGGCAGTTAGGAAGCCATCTCATGACTACACGCGCGATTTGCTTGCTCAATTTCAAGTACCTGTTGATCTTATTCAAGCCGGATCAAACACGTGAGTTGTACCTCTGAATCAGTGGCCATCAGTCGAGCGATTTGTACTGTCCCAGCCTCTTGATCGAAGATGTCAACAGCGGATGGGTTGCCTGGCAAGATTCAATTGTGGCTTATGCCTGCCCCCACGTATCCAAATCATCACTGTCACCATGGGATCCGGAAAGTCAGGAAGCCATCGCTGCCGTAAGAGAAGCCGCGGGCGATTCTTCATTCTGGAGGAATTTGTCGACACACTTCAGCTCTGAAACGCACTCCGAAGTAGTTTCTTCAGACAACGTTGCTTCGATCAAATCGATAGGTATGTTCGCTTTGATTCTTAAGATTCTGACATATGCCTAACCTTCAGTTGTTAGTTCAGCTACTAGAGGCCGAGTCGTTCGCCCCTCTCCAAACCCTGATTGAGGAGTTGATTCAGAATCCCGACCAGAACAAACAAAGGGGAGCGGCTGAGTTCCTGGCAGGTCTGTTGAATGGTAAGATTTTTGTGTTTTGTAGGCTACAAGCCTCTCAAAATACATAGGCGCAAAGCACTGGCCAATGCACAACCAGAAAGAACTTTGGGATTGGGCCATGCCTTTATTGAAAACCACCTTCGGCAGCAGAATCAAAACCGACACATTACCTGTTTGGATGTCATTCTTGGAGGTGGGTCGTCTGGGTTGCACGCCCCTCCTTGTTCTGACAGATAACAGTATATGTTTCATAAACGAGATCCCCGTCGATATCAAGCACTCGTCGACTACCTTGTGCAGGAGTTCTACTCTACAGATTACAACGGTGAATCGTCGCTCAATGCTGTCAAAGCGCTGTGTTTTTTCCGAGCCTTCTACGAAGAGCAAAACTGGAAATTCTCCGGGTGGGTAGATCAGGCAATTGAACGTGTGTGGGCAGAGATATCCAGCGAGCATGACGAGGCATGTCTCCCTCGTATTTCATGACAGTCGAGAATAAGTAACCTGTCTCACTGTCACAAGGTCCGCGCGTACATCAGCGAGCTTCTTGCTTTTGCGAGTAAGATAAAGGTGAGGAAGCCCACCCCTGCTAGAGCATCATGCTCACCCACCGATAGCGCCAACCAAAACCTTCGATTCCATCTGCCGAGGTCTTTGTCCGCGAGTGCCGGACGACGCCCATTGACTTCGATTTAATGGGGATGCGCGGGATCTACCTTCAGACGCGTGTGCAAGAACTCGTCCAGCAATTCCCGGGGTGGCGTGCCGAGCGACTGCCAGGCGCTCGTGCTTTTCAATCCACATACGACAAGTTGGTCCTTACCTATGTTCTTCGAGTTGTCCTTGATATGTGTGAGCAGAGTGGCAACCACAATATGTCGTTGGTTATTCCAAACGGTGCATGATACAAACGCGATATCGGCGTTCGACTATATCCTACCGCTCATGGTACGCAAAGTGCTTTGATATGTGCCGTTTTCTAACCTTCAACCTCTATCATAGCCTGAACTATTTCGTTTTACCGAAGGTATTTCGTACGGTATTTACTGGGGCGTAGTATCAATTTTTCTTCCTTAGTGAACGACAATGACGAGCTCCTGTCGAGAGCACGCATGCTCCTCGTCCGCATGTGTGGAGTGACGCCGCCACGCCCCCTCATAGGACCGATACTGAACGCTATCTTTGACACAATTCTGAATTCTCCGGTAAGAAGGTGTCCACCCGATCTTCGAAGGCCTTACTTATTCTATTGGTAGTCGTGGAAAGTCCGAGTACAAGCTTTGCCTTTGGTTCAAGGTTCGTCCCACCCAGTTTCCAGTACGAACGAAAACCCACTCTTTCACTTAGTGTTCTACTTCCGGCAAGTTCCTCTATTGAGTGATGCCAAAATAACTGAGATACTTGAGGTAGGTAGATTGCTCTCTACTTGATTTCGAGGTGTCATCGAGACCCATCAGATGCTCTGCAAATGCCTTGATGATGAGGTGGTCGAAGTGCGGGAGATGGCTGCCACGTGAGTTCAGAGTTGTCGCCTGAAATGATAGCTTCATCCCGCAATAGAACGTTATCTGGGGTCCTACGTCTCTGTCCACGTCGTAGCCAATTGACACTGAAGGTATAACTCCAACACTTGGTCATCTTAGGCACACATCCTGACCTATCTACAGGACCGTTTTGTCAAACTTCTGCGTCGCTCACCCATTCCCAATCGACAGTCGCCAGTCTATAGTGTTGCCATTCGTCAGCGTCACGCTGCTATCCTCGGTATTTGCGCCCTTGTAGATAGTTATCCGTACACGGTCGAGCGCTGGATGCCCGAGTTGCTCGCAAATATACTCGCAGAGCATGCTTATGACCCTGTCCGTACCCTCACCTCCCATATTGTATTGGTCTGGCTGACGACTGGATTTCATGCAGATACCGATTTCACTGACAGTGCAGAAATGTGCGAGTAATTTCAAAAAGACACACCAGGATACTTGGCACGAGGATTCGAAGCGCTTCACTGAGGATCAACTTGCAGCTCTTTCAACATTGCTAACTGGTTCATCGTATTGTGAGTGATTCGTTCCTCGCACAGATCGGTCAGACCCCTTATCTGTGGTCACGTGCAGACGCTTAGGCACAACTTGAGACCTTTTCCACTACTACCACCTTGCTTGATCTGACATGTACATGTACCATGCTAATCTCGTGGCAACTTAATTACGGAACCCATGTCTGGGGTATAGGAAAGTGGCTCGTAACAAGTCCAGTATTGTTCTCATAAGCCATTTACTCGAATACTAAGAAACAACGAATGAAAAATCCAAAAATAAAAGTGGTGAAACGTAGGATGTATTACAACACATGCGCGAGGAAAGTACATACTCAAACTTGGGATCTGCCACGAGACGTCGGTGACGTCGGGGTGAGGTATGAATGACGAGAACCACCGGGACGTCTTTGTCCCTCCACGTCATCAGGAGACACAATTGACGACTCCGTTGTCTCGAGTCCGTCAGCAGTACCAGATCTTGCCCCAGCATCTGGGACGAGATTGATGGGTGCTTTTTGCCGATTTTCATATCCAGATTTGATCCGATTGTTCGACACGGACTCGCTGTTGAGCACCATACAAGTTAGAGTGGTCATGAACAACTGACGTTGGCGTCTTTGAATACTTACCGAATCTCGGCAATGAGGTCATCAACGTCGTACCAAGCAAGGGAGCTGTAGGCGACACCGCGGAACCACCCCAATTGATCGGCGGGACGAACGAACGCATGCGCGTGTAGGTGATCCGTGACGGGAATACGTAGGTCCCGGAAGGGAGGAGTAATAAAGCCTATGCTAAAATTAGGTGGCCGGACATGTATTGGTTGTGTCAGCGTCACGGCAGAGGTCGGCGAAACGGGGGACGTTTCCACAGGGGAGAGCGAGCTTAGCAGCTTGGTAGCTATTTCGCGAATAAACGTGAGGAGAGGGAGATCGCTCGAAGACTGGAATGGAAAAAGACATGCGCGTCAATAAAACGTTCGATTTATGAGGGTTCACTCGATTGACACACGAGCGTGTAAATGGACGGGACGTGGAGACTGATCGCCCGACTGTCAGAACAAGAGAAGCGTGGAGGCAAGGCAACGAACACACTTGAAAGCAATGATTATGTGGCCTTTGCTCGAGACGGGATTCACCCTTTCGCGGTAGGCGGTAAAGTTGTCATCGTGCCAAAGGACGTCAGGTTGAGGGTTTGGTCGTGACGGGGATGGTGATAGACTCGGTGAGGGTGAGGGGGAGGGGGCGACGACGAGACCATCGCGTTGACGCTGTGCTTGTGAGACGATGCCACACATTGGGCAGCCGGGTTTCGGTGCGAAGGACATCGTCGGTGGGTGGTTTCCAGGCCGGTCACCGTGGTCGTTGTTGTCTTGTATCTCTATTACTGTCTCTCGCGTAGGTGGTTTTCCCTGTTCGGCATCCTCTTGCCGCCGGACCAGGTTCTGTCACGTGTCGGCGGCCCCTCGATGTCGTCACATCCCACCACTACAACGATCTCTTCCGCCTTTGAGTCATTTCGTGAGCACTTGGATGAACATTATGACAGGCGAGAACGCATTATCAAGGTGTTGCACTAATTCTATGACTTTTGGCTTTTTTCATGGACATCCATATTTCTTCTTCCTGTCGCATCTAGGTCAACCGGGATGTAACGGTGGCCTCCAAGAAAGTCATCTTTCTCCTTCAACGAATTTTGAACGAGACATCCAACGATGACCGCGTTCTTTCTCTTCGCGCCGCCAATGAAGCTAAAAAGAAGTTGGCCGATGCTCATGCCATGCTGAGGAGTATCGCTCACGAACTTGTCGGGCCCAACTTCTGGCGCTATGCACATCAGATCTCCAGTGGACTTCAAGAGTATATCGAAGCTTTGAGCTTCGCACACTACGTCGAACACGGCGGACTCGTATCTTATGAACAGGCGCAGGCAAACTTGTGTGACGATAGCAGCCAACCAGTGGGTCGCGCGTATATGCCGTTATTCGCACCAGCGTTGATGAGAAAATCGCCTCGGTTCCGTCTACAGCTCTTTCCATTGCCATTGTCAGACTACGTCCTTGGGATATGTGATCTCACCGGGGAGTTAATGCGCCTTGCCATATCTTCGATTTCCAAGCCCAGTGGCCGCATGAAAGCCTCGCAAATTTCCCTATTCGTCAGAGGTTGTAAAGCTGGTAAAGATATGTTTGAATACATTGGTGACTAGATCCCGCAAACCAATTTCTAGATTTCGAGACTCTTTCACCCTACATCAATGACTTGCCCAAGAAGCAGGCGGTCACTACCCAGTCGCTTCGGAAAGTCGAAGAAGGTCGACTCATTTCTATGTTTCGTATATATTCCCTGATTCATACCTTCCAGCCGCATATGCGATCGTTATACGCAGCTCAGAATACGAGCTCTCTCCCCCAATGCTGGACCACATCGTCAATCAGGTGGTTTCTGGTGATAATGAATCATCGGAACAATCTGGCCCGTCTTCCCATCACAGACGCCTGAACAACATCGGGCGTCAGAGGCAGTAAAAATCGACAATGTTTCATGGGTGAACCGATGAACAGATAACATATGTAAAATAGTAGTTTTTAACGCGTTCGTCATCCGTTCCACTCAGGCTGGCGCACCTCGTTGCCCGAAGGTCCTTCTATTCATACTGCAATGAGAATCCGTCAACAATGTGGTCCCATCACGCATGTATTTCGCTACTCTGATGTGGCATCAGGCTTAACACACAACCGTACACAGTTCTTTCTACTAAGCAAGCGTGAGTTGAACCAGTGCTTACACAACGACGTACGCCTGCCTGCCTGCCAGACCACTAATCAACTCCTCGTTTGCTCACGCTCCCCGTGTCTAGTCCGTGGCACGCGCAACGAGGAACAGGTAGCCCTTCGAGAACTACATGAAAACGACTAACGCCATGACCCGCATACCCCTACTCGACTACGTACACCCCTCAACGTTGTTCCTTCCGCGTCATCCCCAGTTGTCGTATGGGGTCTGACAGGAAACCCGTGACGGACCGGTCGCGCTCTGAGAATCAGTGGTCAATATGGGAATGATAACGACAAGAGATGGAGAACATACCTTGTATATACAACAAGGATACATTTAGATATCGTCAATGTCCACCTCCCCGTCGTCACCAAACTCGAACGTGCATTCGCCTTCCTCCTCTCCAAAGGCATCTGTCTCATTGATTTTGGCATTCTCAGGGAGCTCACCATACGCTTTTACTTGTGTGGGTCAGCATCGACTTGTACCCAAAAAATAAAATTGCATCAGCTTACAGTTGCGAGCCTCGTCCGCCGTGTATTTCACTATGACATCCGCCTTGCCGTCCTGGAACTCACGCAACGAGAGCAGGATAATGTCACCTTGATTGATCCACACCTAACAAACCAACTCAAGTCAGACGTGATAAAGATGAACGCAAGGACAATACACACTTTTTTGCGCATCTTTCCTCGGATATGGGCTAGTCGCTTCTCGCCATCGAAGCACACAGCCTCCAGGCGGCCATTCCCCAGCATCTTGATCACTTGCGCATACTCCTGGCCATCCTCACGGAATACCAACTCGCGCTTGTCATCGTCGTTCTCGTTCTTTCCACGCCTCCGGTTCTTTCCACCCTGTAAAGACACAGAGGTTCAATACTTAGCTGGTGGGGAGCATCAGCTAAGCGGCGAACCTTTCCCTTATTCTGCGCGATCGACGTTAGCACTGGCATCAGAAAGTAATGGTTGTGCAAGAACACACCTTCGGCATGCTGATCAGAGAACGTGACCCCTTGTTTGTATCCCAGGTGCGCCTTTAAGGTGGTGAGGAAGGGGCAGTTACAGGAGTAAACCCTGCTGTATGTGGTTAAGGGTGAGGGCGAGCTCCCCTCGTATGACTCGGTATGAGCCGCCCGCAAGGATGATACTTTGGGCGGAGATCCATTTTAAGACGACCTAAATACGCCTATTCCACCAAGGCACGAGATTCTGACGCTCAAGGTCACACATCTGGTTTCCGGTTTGCCGTATGAGTGGAAGGGCTCAAACGACAGTCTCAAACCTCTCCTGCTAGCCGCCCACCAAGGTTTGTCCTCGGATCATGTCAGTTGTATCCATTAGCACTCTTGACACAACTTTGATCCGCAGATGTGGTCCCTGTCGAGCCGGAGACGGTTGGAGAATGGAAATATCCCCCCTACTCTGGATACTATGACGGTGTGATGCGGGTTTAGTTGTACCGTTGCGCCCGAAATCGCTTACTCCGATGTTTTGTAGGTGAGGTCATCTGGGGAAGGGGAAGCTCCGATGACAAGAGCGGGCTGATTGGAAGGAACACTGTTCATGTCCATGGACCACAGATACGAGATATCACTGGAAACTCACGCGCCACATCATCCGGTACAATCACCATTGTGGGGCAAACTCTCGTGCGTCGCAGAACAATATCCATACGGTTAATGAATGTATGTTTTGATCTCTCGTCGGAGTTCTCGATGACAAGTGCTGATCGGCTCGGCAGACATCAGAGTTGATAACTTTGTGGAGATGATCAGGCTTTGCAGTACGCTCATCCTCAACGCGGACGAAAGCTGGGATATATGATAGATGTGTATCGAAGTGAAGGTCTGCATGTCACGGTGGCGCTTGACATTGTAATATCACGCGGTGATGCATCATCATACATAAGTCGATATAACCGCGCGACCAGAGTAGGTTGAGAGGGGACGGTTGCGATGGAATTGGCGACTGCTATACCGATCGATATGTTATTGTTCGCCACGACAATCGCAAGTAATGGCATCATATTGTGAAGAGTTTCCTTCATATTTTACGGTAGCCCGACAACAAATCGGAATCGTGACGAACAAGCGTGGCATTAACATGTACAGACATCGTGATTGCGAGTGTACAATAGAGCGTGGCATGATGATCGGTCACGTACAAGTACGCGTTCCATAATTAATCGTACAAAAGACATGCAGATGCGGAGGATGTGAGCAATATTAGGTATACAAGCATTCAGTGGGGACGTCCATTCTAAGCCGATCCAGCCGTACCGTAGATTTCTACCTTCCCACCGTTGACGTCTCCCTCGCTCCGCATGATGGTCCAACCGTGGTTCAGAGACGTAATCTTCAGGTCCATGAGTTCGCCATTTAGATGAACTTCGGGGAACGAAGGCCTGGAATGTTGTTTCTCGCTTGAATCGCCATTCATGTCCACAGTAAGCTCGGTATGCAACAACATCGAGAAACGGCCCTTTGGGATGCTGAAGACCCGTATTGGTCGCAGTTTTTCTCCTCCCACAGAGGATGCAACTTCCGTCGCTGAATCCGATCCGACTTCAGATGCTGCATATTCTACCTTGGGAACCTCGGACGACGTAGCCTTGGATCCGCCCACACGTGCGCGGGTCTGCGCTTCGATGGATTCGCCCTTCGGATGTGGTTGGCGGAGGAGGAACGAAACGAAAGGCGACGCTGGCAGACCAACCATGGCGAACAAACGCATGATCAACGCGCGTACCAGGAATCCAAGTGTGCGCCAAACTAGCGGGATGAGAAACTCGACGGTACGCCGTGGATTGAGGCAGAGTGTGGGGACCGATCGCAGTGTCAAAGGTGGCAGTGGTGGTGGTGGTGTTCGTGGTTTGATCTCTCGGCTCAAGAATTCCGTCTCTGAATCGTACTCCAGTTTGGTGTCCGCTTCAGCCGCTTGTTGTTCGGTCGGTTCGCTGTCCTGCTCCGGCTTGGTCCCGAGAGTGGAATGCGGCGTCACATATGCGATTCCCCACGGAGCTTTACCAAGTGGTGAGGGCTTGTCGGTGGACAAAGGGTACACCGGACTGACTACGCACGAACCCCCGGCTCGTCCGACGGACATGTGTAATTGCCGGGACCCCCAGTCGTCGGAATCCAGAACCCCGTTTGACAAGGGGCTGTACGCCACGAAGCGCTGGTGCTCTGGTAGAAGCCCCCGTGACGCGATGTCGATGCTCATGGTTGTCGGACGTTCGGTGGCGGCGGGGTCGACGAACAAGGGCACGGCGTGGATGCTGACCGGTTGCTCTGGTGCGGCTGACGTGATGAGCGCGTAGCCTTCTTTGACACCGAACCAGTGAAGGCCCAGGTCGGGAATGGCGAACGATAATTCAACTTCGGATGAGATGGCGGTGTACACGCGGGTGGGGGTAGACGAACGACACGTCACGACGCCTGAGGAATGAAGTTTCAGGCCTGCGCCGTGAAGGATGATGGGTTGGTGGAGCGCAAACGTGGAGGGTCCACGCTTCGGAACAAACACGAGGAACGCCGCTTCACAATCGGCTGCCTTCCCTTTGGGATAGTACTTCACACTGAGCAGATAGATAGCCCGTCAGTCCCCGCGGATATCGAAACGATCGACAGCTTTGCACGAACCTTCGTGGGCCGATAGCCCAGCAACCCCAAGGTTCTTTCATGGTGATAGAGGAGAATGTGCGATAAAAGTCTCCCGAGGATGGGCTTGCTGGCGCGGGAGGAGCAAGCCATGGGTCAGTTTTCTTGAGTACGCAGCGAAGGTCGCGGCCGTGATACCCGAGCCATTTGACCTCGCCGTTGGGGTACAGTAGCCTGTAGGTGACCAGAAAATCTGTCTCTGTTTGGTATTGGGGCAGACCTCTTAGCCTGAGGGTCAGGAACAATGTGTGGGGTTCGTCAACGATATTGTCTCCTGTTGGGGGTGGGAGAGGGAAGGGTACGATGGACTCGTCCAACTTGGCAGGAGTAGCAACCGGTGCCTCCTCGAAGTTGTACGCTCCCCATTCACCATCGGTATGGTCATTGTCCACGGGGGCATTGGTCCATACCTGGACTTTGACACCGTCTCTCTTGAGTTGTTCTAGGGCAGAGGCAGAACCGGTCCGTGCCCTGAACAGTAAAGAGAGGCCACCCGCTCGTGCATTGGATGGGATGTCGACCACGACGGTGGAATCGAGCGGAGGGAAGAACATGAGGGTGTGAACGGAACAAGAATGAGCCCTGATGGCCGGGGTGACAGTAGACTTATAAATTACGATGGGGGTATGTACACTGGAAACGCGGATAAGCGCAGGCGAACGACTCGAGGCGTCCACGTTGCGTTCAATCCCGCCGCCTTCTACGCCTAGACCGTCGTGCACGAGGTGCTGGCTCTCCCCTACTATCATGGCGCCCAACGGCGACCCGATTTCGTCGATTTTCTCTTGACCTTCTATAATGGTTATCGTGATGATGATTGTTGTGTCCTCGCCTTCGGTTAGTCGGCTCCCTTTGCACAGCCGCCACCGCTTCCTCCCTCTCACTTTCGGGGCTGTCAGAGTGACTGCTTTCATTGTTTGAGCTTCCTGTGCCCTCTCCGACGTAGGCTGAGCCACCAGGAGAGCTACCTCTCGGTATATAGGGCGCAACAATGACGGAGAAAGTCGGTGTCTTCTTTCTGACTTTCGTCCTGGTGGAGTCGGCCTTCCATCTCCTGCATACAGTCGCGTGGGTTAATTTCATCAATTATCATGTATGAGCGCTCACTCTTTCCTGGCCTGCCACTCTTTAAACTTTGTTCCGGCGCTTTCCCATCCCTCGATCCCGCTGGTGCGGAGTGCTCCCACGTGCTTCTCTACGGCGTTGTCCACCGCAAAATTAGGTATCATGGGAGCGTCGAGGGATAGGCTGGCCCGACATATCGCACAGGAAGGTGCCTCCCTCTGCATGTGTAAGAAGCAGTGACGAAAACGTTTCAGGGGACTCACATGTTTCTTGATCCAGCGCCACCCACACTCACCGCAGAAAGTATGACCGCATGGATTTCCCAAGTGAGCAAAGGTGCTAAGAAGTAGTTCATGTTCGTGTGGGTCATGGATACAAGCATGATTTCCCTTACAAAATGTCACAGCATCTAAAATCGTGAATGTCAGAACGCGTTTGCTATCAGGATGCTACACTGATCCTGACATAGGACAGATAATCTCATCTTCGAAGTTGTCCAGGAATTCCTTTAGTATATCCCTAGGGGACTCTTTCTGCTTCCCTTTGTGCCTTTTGGGAGACGATCCTGGTGTGGGGGGCGAGGACATTTGGTGTACCACCTTTGTTGACTTGAACTGTGATCCCGAAATCGGGAAACAATCGTCCCTGCTATCCTCTGCATGAGAATTCGGCCGGTTTACCCCTTCACGGGAGCTCTTTGCTGAGAGGTAACGATGGGTAGAATGTGGGGGGGAAATGTCTCGCGCCACCTGCAACTCTGTTCCAATGAATGTATAAGAGATACCGCGGCGATCTTAGATGAGAACTCCTCACCATGAAAATATCTGGACGTCAATGCGCCTCTAGAATTAGAGTGAGTCGATGTCCCCTCTCCCCTGTCCCTACCATCCTTTGACAACAGGCCTCCTGCCACCTGTGGTTGTAATGGCCCTTGTTCCACTTTGTTCAACTCGTCCAGGAATGAAGCATCCCACTCGTCGAATGAATATTGCGTTGATTCAGAGCTAGGAGCTCGCCCATTGGCTAAAGGTGTAGGAAGCCTTGGTTCCACTGGTGTAGGAACGCTACCCGAAGTCGGGGCACTGGGCTGAGATGCAGGAGGGACGGTGGAGAGTCCTGGTATTGTATTCCAATCGATTCCAGAAAAGGGGTCGGGAAGCTGGTCATATTCATCTTCGGACATGACATCGGCGGATTGAGAGGTCAAGTTGACTTACTTGTTTGGCATTCCCACATCTCACAAGTCACATGACCCGACTGATATCACCCACCCAGCCCGGTTCCAATAGAGTACAGTATCTTGATGGAAGACGGTAGTTTCTCCTCGTCGCCCTTCTCGTGTCATACGTGCTAACACCAGCACTTGCCAGCTCTAAGTTCCTTATCTTTCGGTGCTCTGCGTAAGGCCCAGCGGACCCTCGATCTCACTCGTGAGGGCTCGGATGCCGAAGGTGACAGTGATGGGTCTTACTCTTCCGAAGGCCAACGGTCAGACGACTCCTCCGACGGGGAAAGCAAGCAGGAAGATGCATCGCGCATAAAGGAGCAAAAGAAGAGCGTCACTGCTATTGCCGCACGCAAAGGCAAGAACATGTGAGACTCGCTATGTTGTTTTATAGTCGAAACTTTTTTCTCAAATGCTCTCACCAGGCCGACAGAGGTCACGTCAAAGCGACCAGTCTCGCGTCGCAGGACAGTGGTAGAGACCCAAAAAATGGTAGGTTATCATTGGGCTGCGTACGCGTTCTGCACTGTATACATGTATCACTAGGACGTCCGCGACCCACGATTCTCACAGCTAAGCGGTCAGTTTGATGCCACCAAGTTTCGAAATCATTACAAGTTCCTATCGGAAATGCGCGAAGGCGAGCTCGCGACGTTGCGCGGCAATCTAAAGCGTGCCCGCAAGCTTCTTGCGTCCTCCCCTCGGCACCTTCGTGCGGAGCGGGAGGCAGAGGTGGAGCGGCTTGCGCTTGCTATGAAACGCGCGGAGAGCTCCGTCAATAGAGACAAGCGAGAAAGAGTAGAACAGGAAGCCCTCACTACCGCAAAAAAGGAAGAACACGTGAAGCGGCAAGGGGGCAAAAAGGCGTATTGGTTAAAGGACGGTAAGTCTCTTCTTTTTCTTCAGCCATGACCACTAAAAAGAGACCGTTGTTTCAAATAGCCGAGAAGAAGGAGCTTCTCCTCAAGGCCCGATATGATGCGATGGCAGCAGAAGGTGGCAAGCGGGCTGTGAAGAAGGCGATAGAGAAGAAGCGGAAAAAACTGAGCCAACATGAAACCAAATCACGACCCTTCTCCCGAGTCACCCAGTCAGCCTCGACACCAGTGCCCCCACTATCCAGGAAACGCAAAGTCTCAGGTGATAATAACGGCTCCGTAAAGAAGCGCCAAAAATCGGGATAACTACATTCTCCGAAGGAGCACCTGCTATCATCCCCCCCCCTAAATTCGTGAACTGCTATGCAAGTTGTCCAACAGGACATATTTGTTCCCTTCCAAATAGACGTCCAATGCTACTCCCATCGACTCGCTACCTCTTCGCCAAAACGGGGTCAATCCCAACCAGACGCCCATCTTCGAGAGGAAGTTGTGGCCAGGTTTCTTCTTAACCAGAGGATCGCTGAGAATGCCCTCCCAACGGAATACAGGTCGGGGTCGGATGGCCGAGTCGTCGTGGTCCGTTCCACCTCCGGCTCCAATTGAAGAGAGAGGGACTTGCGTTTCGATGTCAACATGTTCCATGTCAAGCTTACGCGTATCGTAGCCGAGGTGAAATATATTAGCCTATAATGGTTTGTCAGCCCTGGAGAATGATATTACACACTGCACCCCAATCACCTCTGATGATCTGTGGAAGACGATGTCATACATGCGGATGTACACCTTGTTCAAAAATCCATTGTCGACGAAGTCACCTCGTTTTGGCTTCTTGTTAAGCAAGCCCCGCTGTGTGAGGAAGTTTTCCAACGCGGCGCGAGGTAAGGGCGTGTAGGGAATGGATGAAGGATAGTGGGGGTCGAAGTCTGGAGCGTATTGTCTGAGCTTGCTAATGGTAGCTGAGTTTCTCCTCCAAAAATCATCCTGATGAGACCTCGTTAGAATATACTAGACGGAGAGCGGTAGAGAAAAGCAAGGCCAACCCAAAAGGTGTACCACCACGTCGCGAGTTCCGTCGTCGACACAGCGATGAGGCGCTCATAGGTTATGCGAAATACTGCTTCGCTACCGACCAGCAATTGCCTGACGCGAAGGTCATGCTCGTGCTTGATCGAGTCTTGTGCAAGTCCTTCTGGATCCCTTGGGTGGTCATATACTCGAGAAAGGAAGCCGTATGACAGAGCCTCAGCCTTTGTCCTACATTCTTGTTGGCAGAAGTGACGGTAACCCGCCAACAAAGCTTCGATCCCGCTCGCTCGAGAATGAATGACGGCGTGGTTCTGGGAAAGAAACCGGGCGAGCGTCGGTGTGAGGTCGTACTCATCGTTGATGCCAATGGACGCTCCATCTATCTTGACATGCTTATCGTAGACGATTTCCACATCAAACCCACTTCCAAGCTGCAGGCCTTCCCACATCAAATAACCCTTGCGCTTGATATTCAGTGTTCCGTGTTCATAACACGTCGAGGCTTGTGCCTTGTACCGCATACCACGGATGAACCACGACATCCTCGTGTCAGTAGTCTATGACTGTCAGTGTTCAACCCGGACTTAACGAAACAACGACGGACATTAACGTGTAAGTATGGCCAATGAACATTTTGGCCGTCTAGAGCTCGTAATGCGATTCGAATTTCCCTTCTTCGCTGTATCTCCACTGTGGAGTTTTGCATCACGTACTGCTCGAGGTCGGATAGGCTACTCAATGCCATGAGGGGCCCATCGTCGTAGCGAAGCACCTAGGACGTATGTATGAGAACGTGCGGTATCTGGTCCATGCCCTGACGGACCAATGTAGGTGGGAACGGTAACCACCAAGCGTTCCCGAAACACCTGGTGGAACCCGGAGACAGGTGCTCGGATGGGCTCCTCCAATAACTGTCTGGCCCGACAAATTTTCGTTGAATCTGCTCTGCTAGACGCAATACGCGAGGGGAATGAGGTCCTTGTGAAATTTCTAAAGCTTCATTGTAAGCCGCTGAGCCAACTTCCCGCAAAATCTTCGAGGATCACGGGCATCAGAAGTGAACGAGCAGTTGGGTCACTTTCATTTACCTTGATATTCTCAACATGTCTTTCCCCCGGAGAACCTTGAAATTTGGCTAAGTATGGTGGGAATTCTGAATTTCTGGCCTGAACATAACGCATAGGTTGTTTGGCAGGGATCTTGCATTCGGGACTGGTCAAAAAAAGAGCCGTGATGGCTTCTTGCCAGATGCGTCTTCTCGTGTGCGGTGATGACGACGATATGTCAAGCCTAAAAGGAGTTTATAGATGCGTAGTTCGAAACGTGGCAACTCACTGGGGAGAAAATATGTCTACACCTATGAATTATGATAGTATCAATATATAGCTGGATAACGGATATAGAGATGAGACGCACTGAAGTCGATTCGCGCCGCCAACCCTTCCGGAATGGTTTAATAACTACACTAGCTACTGTCCGATGAACTCACTTTTCACTAGACGCTGCATGATGTCCAGGTTAATGATCGCAAAATCTGTCACATTGTCTTCTCAAATGAACCGATTGTTAAGTTTTTATGTGACCCACAGATTGAGAAGCTATAAGTAGTAATATATATCCTGCGACCACAGTAGCGTTCAGTTCAGCGGTGGTCATGGTGTTGCCTACACTTACGTGTAGAGTATTGGGCCATTGATGGTATCTTTGCCAGGCACGCCAAGTGCAACAAGTAAAGCAACGAGAGACGTCAGCACATAATTTAACCTTGATACCCACTCGCTGGCGTTGTTGGCCGGATCTCGGAAGGGAGAGAACATCCACTGGAGAGCGAAAAACATTGCTGTCACGATCAGCAGAAGCACCTGGCGGACGACAACAACTCGTGTCCTAGAGAAGGAACGGAAAAAGCAGTTGTTGGGGTCAATCACCGAGACGATTAGCAGCGCGGTAAATTTCATGAAGAGATATATTGTCTCGTAAGCTCCCCAACCGCGCCGAAAGCCTGTGCTCGGGAATTCGGAAGAAGTCATGGACATAGTGCAGCATACATACCTAAGTAAAGAAAAGCGAGAGGGTTCTGATCCCGCTCAAGAAGCCGCTGGTATTCTCGGTTCAATTCACTGTTACCCCTTGGGTTTCCTAGCTCCGTGTATTTGTCGACGATAGGTACAGCTTGTTTAATGATTCTTCTCAGGGCGAGGGGGTATGAAACAGTCAGCTAGGAAACATTAGTGGGAAGTTGTGCTGAGGATAAATGATCATCAACGCACAGCAGCAAGTACCAAGATTGCCATTATGAAAACCGCGGGGGCGAAATTGATCTCATTCTTCTTCATCGTGGTCGTATAGCAGAAGTCCAAAGGGTCTCTAAATTGGTCCGAAGGACCCAACGGGGCGACGACAGGGGGGTTTGTTGTAGAATTTAAGTAGGGGTTGGGAACAGGCCAGAGATCATCGGACCAGGTAATGACGTGGACGGCCATAGTGCTCAGAGGAAGGTATATGACAGTTAGCAGAAAACTAGTGATAACGATACTTAGTCCACTACTCCTGGCAGGTTGTTGAAAGCCTTCTAAACAACTATAGCGTTTGCAAGGGGCAGTTGATACGTGAAAACAGTATAAGAGCACCCCAGCCAGTGCCATTAAGATAATGAGGAGAATTAGGGATTGAATAAGAGTTGATGCAAAATTGAGTGCTATGATATTTGGTCTGTCATGAATCAGTCAGTTATCAACTCACTGTTGATAGAGGACACTCACATTGTCCCCAGGAACACTTGCCGCCAGTCGCGCAGGGTGTTGTGGCCCTTGTGAGGAACTAGATGGTAAAAAAATAGAGAGAAAGAAACGGAGCGGTAGTTTGGTTCACGTACCGATAGTTGTCAAGATCAAAGCGAATATCTGGACAGTGTTGAACAAGCCTTTCACACTGTAGAAAGTGGCAAGGGCACTCGACCCCTGGGACATGTCCAGTAGAGAAGTAGCAATCAAATGGGGCTGACTCACCGTGACGCCTAGCACGACGTTCACAAGGCCTGAGAGAATCGACTTGGAGTTCCTCCACGCGGGCTTCCTTCGGTAGTTCGTCTCGAGGGATTCAAGGCTCCTCCCAGTCATTTCAAGGTGATCTAGCGGCATGAATTTCTTCTGCTTTGCATCCGCCTTTGTGCGCGAAGACGAAGAAAATTCAGGGATGGGTAAAGAAGATATATACTTGTCGAGTCGAGGCAGAGAGAGTGGTGCCGCGTGGCGCGAAAAAACGGTAGGCGCAGAGATGGGTGCATGATCAGCAGAGTCGTGGTACCGAATATTAGCGGCTTGTCCAGAGAAGGTCGCGCGTTGAGAGGGTGGATAAGAATGTGGAGATAGTAGGTGCTCTTCGCTGCCATCGGAAGAGTTTGCGCGCACGGCAGCCCTGCCCTTGCGCGCATTTCCGGAACCCTCGCGAAAATGTAGACCAACGGCGTGCAAGTCACCTCCGCTGATTAAAGTCGAGTCCGTTATGGAAGGCACATCTATACTCGTCGCGTGGCCAAATGGTGTGGAAAAGTCGGAATTGGAGCCGGAAGAAGAGGGACCGGGAATGAGTGATCCCAGGCCGGTCGCCTCGGACTTCTTAAGGAAGCGAGCGGGTGAAGGAGGAGGATCCCGGGGATGCCGGTGACCAGTGACGAAGACAGGGTTGGCCGACTTGGGGGACGACTGCAATGGAACTGCCCCATGATCCGGGATAGAATGCGGTGCGCAGGCTTTGTTGCTATCAGATATAGTTGGCGGACTTTCCATGATCGTCAGTGTTCATGGTAGGGGGTATCCGTGGTACTGGTACAGTAATAGAAGCGTAATCGACTAAATCTAGCAATCCCAACATCAAAGCATCGCTGTTGCCGCGCAGCTCACGTGATGACACAGTACATTCACACAACGCAGTTACAAGAGAGCTAAGAAGAAATACATGTTGGATACGGTCAAACGCCCACCCTGTCGAGTTATTAGTATATCAGAAGCAAATCCTCATGAAAGATAGCGCGGAACTGACCTGTGGACGACCTTTTTCTGTTCAAGGAACAATGCCCGTCAGTCGGCACGTGTCATGGAGAGGTAACTCAACAACGAACCTGCCCAGAAAATCGGATAACTTCCCGCTTTTCCATCACGAAGAGTGTCCTTTCGAGAGAGTGGTTCGAGTAGCCTTGCTGTGTTACGAATTCTCTCACTAAGCTCTGATAGCTCGTACTCCATCCCACGGGCAGCCTCCGCCGAATCTCCTTTTCAATCCTGTTGACCTCTTGGTTGAGCTCACCGCGCGACAAGCCATCTACTGAGCCCGCAGAGACAGCATCCATGGTAGAGAACCTGAACAACCGAATTGCCTCCTCTACATGGTAGGTCTGTACCACTGGCGACAACGTCATTTTGGCAAGTGATTCGGAAATGCGGATAATTGCTTCCAGTTGTCTATCATGACAACATCAGTACACAGTAAAGATAGTTAAAGTAGGAATGAGCGGACCGAATAGTGATAGGAATCGAACTCCGCTCATCGTTGTCTTGTTCGACTTGCTGAACTTGCTTACGGAGCCCAACAAAATGGCTGCTCAGCATTTCTTGGGCATCTGGCGACAGTCGAGGCGCACATTTCCTGAGTTTCAAATAAATTATTCGAACGGCATAAGCTCTAGAAGCGCAGACAGTACGCACGACTTGCAGTATGAAATGTACCGTTTCATCTTGACAATGTCAATTTCGTCTACCGCCTCGCCATTTTCTCCGGCGTTCGAGTTTGGCCGGTTCATATGGATGTTCAACACATGTAGGGCCATTGACTGGCAACCATAAGGCGAACGAACCAAGGGCGAGTGGAACCTTACTCACCTTGTCCCGCTGTTCATCATGTATGTCCTTCACGATAAAGATCATGTCAAAACGGGACAGTATTGTCGTTTGGAAGTCAATATTCTATGATGGTATTAGGATGAGAAAATAATTGTCGACAGGAGAGCTCACTTCGCCTGGGCTGCGGCCTTCGTCGTACCTGCCCCAAACAGGATTGGCTGCTGCGAGAACGCTCGTTCTGGAGTTTAGAACAGTTGTGATGCCGGCCTTTGCTATGGATATGGTCTGTTGTTCCATGGCTTCATGTATAGCGACACGGTCTTCATCCCGCATCTTATCGAACTCATCGATACAGACCACACCCGTGTCTGCTAAAACCATGGCCCCTCCTTCCAGATAGAATTCCCTCTGGTTCCAATAAATAACACTCGAGGCCTGGAGTTTAGGGAAAACCTACAGAGATCGAGTCACGTTGAACGGAGGCCGTTAGACCAGCAGCGCTGGATCCCTTGCCTGACGTGTAGACAGCGATTGGAGCGACCTATGCGAGAGACTTGTCAGTGTGCGTGGACACACGGCAGAGAGGTCATACCTTCTCAACGAACTTCAAAAGCTGGCTTTTCGCCGTCCCAGGATCACCCAGGAGCAAGACGTTTATGTCTCCCCTCAATCGCATACCGTCCGGCAGTATCTTCTTTGATCCACCAAAGAGAAGACAGGCAATGGCTTTCTTGATATCTAGAGTGACGTGAGCCAGGAATCCAGAGGCTCATAACAAATGTACCTAAGCTTCCAAAGATACTCGGGGCAACGCTTTTTGCAAATCGTTCATAGAGTCCTTCGCTCCTAGCCATCTCGTTGAATTCTTCCTCCTCTTCGGGGGTAAATTGAACACCGAAGGGGTTTAGACCACCGGCACCTGAAGTAGATGGCGAAGACAGTTCAAGATGGACAACTCGGAGGTATGGCGTGCGCAGCGCAGATGCACCAGCGGATTTCTGTAACACGCTCGATCAGTCCAAACAAGAGAAGCAGGACACACTGCGTACATTCTTTGACGAGTTGAAGGTGGAATAGATCCCTGTGGCAATGACCCTAGAACCGGGGACAACCTGGCCGGTGTTATACCGATCTGTGGATAGAATTATATGTCGTGGGAGCTCTCCAACGGGGACCATATCTGGCGCTTCCTGGAGCTTAAGAGTTTGATGGTCGGAAAATGTAGACTTAGAGTGGATGATGAGGTATGGATCCATGGGACAATCCTTCTTCTGTCCTTCGGGTTCTGGGGCGTCGCACACACGAGGAAGTCCTCGATCCGCCCCTCCACCTAAGCCGCCCAATCCACCAGCGGGGTAGAGTATTTTAACAGACCGGCAGGCGCGACACTGTAGGTGCAGTTTCGTTGCCCGGGAGGAAAGTACAGACGCAGAGATGACGATGCCCGGTATCCGGATGAGTTTGTTCATGGTATCAGCCGTGAGGTCACGAAACTGAAGCATATTTAAGCCAGACTTGACAGATATTTGAATCTTGGGAATGGAGTGCGCAGCCGCTTCAGGGCTGTCATTAAGGCCACCCTCCAGGGGAAATAGAATACTACGAGACGCCTTAGTAGCAGCATTCTCAAACTGAGAGAGAATCAGTGGGTGCGGATCACTCTCCGGCGTAACTGAACGCACCAGGGGTAGGACGTCAGCAGGCTTATTCTGTATCAGGTGTGCGAGTTCGTCATTGTAGAGGCTGATATGACGCAAATCAACTTCTAATTGGTAGTGCTTTAGAAGTAAATTCGCCCGAAGCTTGTCCCTAAGCCCAGCGAATCAGCGCAAGACATGTTTGGTCAAGAGGGACGCCTACCTGTAGATGAACTCGCCCCCAAGACGGTACTGAAGAAGCAAGTCAAGCAGCAACTTCTCAGTTTCTGAAGGAGATTCTGTAGAGAAAGAAGGGGCGTTTTGGTGTACGGACACAGAGTAGACACGATCAGCATCGAACCCAGACATGGTTGCGCGTGTTGTGCGACGCGCTCGGTACGCGCGAAGTGGGACAATATAATGAGTGTTTAGGGCTGGCTTTGACGCGTCGTGCACGTGCCGTCTCACCCCCTTATCTAACCATCTACACCAGCCCTTCACATTCACATCCAGGAGGCAACATGGACACTGGTGGACAATCTGTTGTACTACCCGCAAGCACGATTTCAAGTCTCTCCCTCTCGCTGTGGGTCTTATATGACAGAGGTCAATGAATCTCCACGACTCTGATCCCATCACTACTCCAGACATCCACTCCCGATTCTAAACATCTCGGAACACCTGACTCGTTTACGACTACAGACGAATACTGCATTACCTTTCGGTACATATTCAATCTATCTTTGCGTTTTTTCGGTTCTCATCTTCTGTAGTTCTCGGTGCTCTCCTCGGGACTCAAAATGGCCGTGAGGTCGAGATTGTGAATACTTTCGAAGTGGCAGTGGAACAAGGCGAAAAGGTCGATCATGGGTCTTTCAACGCGAGAAAGGAACAATGTGCGCCAGTGTCCTTCAATGCATGATGTACGTTATGAGAACGCCATCCCCAGACAAGCAGGTCTTCCCGTCACTAGAGTTTATTGGATGGTACACTGTTGCCCCACAACCCACTCAAAGGCACATCACTCTCCACGAACAGGTTTGATTCCGATTTTTGCTGCATATCTGTCGTATAACGTTGTGCAGTTCTCCCTATACTGCTCAAATCCTCTCCTTTTGATCTTGCAACCTATTCAAACTGTGGGTGTCAATGTGACACTAGGTCATCTGCCTATCAAAGCATACGAACCGACGATAGAGATTCGCGATCGTGCTCCACGGTCCGTATATATTGAGGCACCTTTCAGTGTTGAGACAGGAGAGGCGGAGAGAATTGCAGTTGATACAACGGCCCGTGGGGGCGAAGGTGGCACAAGCCGTGCGTTCACTTCACCATCCGTCGGCCCATCTCTACACTTTTTTTCCTAGTCGAATCCCATCTTCAAACGCAACGAGCTGCCGTCAAAATGCTATACGACCGAATCCTGGTCCTTGTGAGTTATGTCAAAGACGTCCTCTCAGGTACGTCAAGTCATCTCCTGCGTTGCTGCTATCTTATCCCACTTTCAGGCTCCACACCAAAAGATCACGCTACAATACGGTCCCTGGCCGCTTTGATAGCTTCGCTCCCAGCAAGCGACAGCCAGGGCTTCAGGGATGAGTTTGAAACTGTAACAATATATTCATCTGTGTCTACATCCTTCCTAACTAACAGCACGTGATAGGAATATGAAGACGTTCAGCTCACGGCGTATCTGTCCACTCTGACTAAATCGGCTAGCATCCTGAACGATGTACGTGTGTTAGCCTAACGGTGCGATGGTAACCCCAATTATCCTCAGATCGTCGACAAACACAATGTCCTGCACTCCAGTGGCAAGGAAGAACGCCCACCTGGTTTAATGCCTGGTCGGAGAAGAGGTATCCCCGGGCGCGGCTTTGGTGGCTTCGGCGATTGGGATAGGATGTACTGAGAAGCTTTGCGGCACACCATTACTTTCGTACTTTTCAGTTCGAGGTCGACGGGACTGTATTATAAGTCTACAGTGTAACTGTATATCCCCGCGCTCGAGTTTGCGGTTCGCGGGTTTCTTTTCCTTGAAGAATATTGTCAGTCATACCATCCATGCCACAGGCCTAATTTCCCATTCTACTTGGCTACCACTGGGTGCTCAATGCCACCGACAATATCCTGGCTCCAACCATTAAAAAGTCGGACGAATTCGGTAGAATCTAGTCGAACGCGTTCGATTTACATGGAATAACCTCGAAGAATGTTGTGGAGTTCGGCCATGCCCCGCGTGGACCTGCTGCCAGAAGCCCAGAGCTTCTTTATGCGTCCGTGGCGATTTATGGGTCTTCGGTCTTCGATTTTGTGACTTCGCCCATTTGTTCGTCACCCCACTTGCCTCTGGTCGTCTTTCCATCTGCAAGGGTGAACGAAGAGCAGTATCTCGCTCGACATTTTACAGTCACAAAAAAACATCGAGGTCTCCACGGCATGGACAAGTCAAGTGCCCCACGCGTATCCTTGTCATACGCTGCCCAGAATGCTTACAGACGTAAGACTAACACTCCCGCGGCCGAAGGAACCACGGACCTTACTGGTGATCCTCGAGACAAACGAACGCGCCGGTCAGGGCATGACTGTAACTACGAAAACCTTATTGTCGGTCCATCCGTGCACGAGTATATCATTGCTCATCGTCCTATGCTAGGATTCTTCACCTGTCACAGTGGCTCCACTTTCCCCGCCGGGGTTTGCTGCAGTGGTGGCGGTTCCAATCCCTTTCCTCACGAGCTTCCGCCATCTGAACAGGTCATTTCTTCATCGGTACTCAGCGATAGTGGTAGCTCCACGACTCCACAGTCCAATCCATCAGGAGATCTACACCGAAACTCGGATTCCTTTGGGACTGTGACGACTGACACCCCAGTAGCCGGCGCCGTTGATTCTTCTGGCCATGTAGATGGCGTCTTGTGCCATGCACCTGCTACCTCCAGAACTGCTCAATAATCCACCCTCTCATCCTAGCCCACCCATGCGCGATGCATTCTACACTCCACCCTGCGACCTCGAGGATTTTTCGCATGATATTATTCACCTCGACGACGACGAATTGACTCAGAACTTCATAAAAAGCCGCCAAAGTACTGCTTCGAATTATCTTATCGGATTTTCTAGCGAGGCAGCTAAACGCCTTCGAAATCCCCCTCATGGACAGCCGACCCTATCTATCGATAAGGACACATGCCTGGCCATTGACTTATATCTGGTTAGCACCTCACATGAAGAACCGCAGGAGCATTTCGCGTCGTTATCCATAAATCTGCCTACGTACTACGAGACAAAGCGCCTAGTCGCAGATCTAACTGGCATAGAACCTGTTGTACACCACTTGTGCCCAAACCTGTGCATTATGTATGCCGGCCCCTTCCTGGGACTCGACGTCTGTCCTAACTGTTCAGAACCCCGGTACGACCAGTTTTGGCTCCAAGCAAGCAGCGGGAAATAAAAGGTCCCCCGACAAGAGTTCCGCAGCTTCAGGCACTGCACCGAGAACTAGAGAGGGCGCGGACTTTCGGATATTGATGGGGAAGGGCTTTCTGGACGAACACATTAATGACTCTTCATTCTTCTGAGGAATAGAAAACCTGGCACGGCCTTGGTCAACAGGTTTCCTTTGATCACACAATAAAACAAGTCCCTCATCAAAAACACTTATGGACTAGGTTAAGTGGGGGTGTAATAAACCAAGTGTTGTAGTGATTGAATCAGAATAGAGCGAACAATTTGAACTGTCTGAACGATTGTACCCGTCCGACCTTCGGTTGTGGTTACATAACAAACTTGACAATTGGTTCTGATCTTGAGGTGCCAAGACGCTGCAGTGGATGTTCGCGATAGAAGGAACACAAAACCGAAGTAGGGTGAGCTGGTGCCCACCTCACGCTGCTAGTAACCGGGGTATCATATTTGATTTCGCCAGCACTGTTGGCTCCACGTCGGGAGTATCTTCGGTTCTCCTAGATCTCCCTCCTAATGGGAGTGGCGTGTTCAACCAGTCTGCCACTGGCCCTAGGACCTCGACAGAAAGAAGTAAGCGACGGTGGTAAGGTGGCATCAGCAAGATGACACGCAGCTGGAGTACTGGAAATTCTGGAGTTGCTGGGCAACTAGTCCCAGTCAACCCAGGCTGTGATCTCCTTTGATTCCAGCCATTCCAGCCAACCTAGTGTTCTAGTGACGCGATCTGGGTCTAGGTCTCCCAGAATTGAGGAATTTCCTATTCGTTCCACCGGCACTATGTGGAGTAGGGTTTCCACCAGCACCATGTGGAGTGATTCAGAGAGCTTTCCCCATCACGGTAGTACTGAGATACTATGTTTGAGATATGACATTGCATGAAGGCTCCTTCGAGCGCAGTGCAATTTACAACAAGTTCTTGGTCATCACTGTGACTGTGGCACAGACATTGAGTCCACATGCATGAGTTCAAGAAATAGGAAGGATATGATAGAACCAAGGTTGCGTGAGCAGGAACACACAATGGAGCGAGGAGGGGAGGGTGGATAGGCAGTTGTCAATCACATGACCGCCAGTGGGTAAGCTCGGTCGCGGGACGATCTGGAAGGGGTTAGACATCGGAGAGAGAAACGTACGGAATCGCGAATGACTTTGATGGGCGAAGCTAAGCAATGCCAGTTTGGGTCGATCAGACAGAAGGAAAGGAAGAGAGCACACATGAGAGAAATAGAGAGAAGGGGGGGGGCACGTTTTGCC
>Ga0307512_10000759_pt1 | contig 47961 bp, 50 predicted proteins | sample 14_EM_MG_FD_200267 | JGI IMG/M metagenome (GOLD analysis project Ga0307512, IMG submission 200267) | Populus trichocarpa ectomycorrhiza microbial communities from riparian zone in the Pacific Northwest, United States - 14_EM | ecosystem: Host-associated > Plants > Roots > Unclassified | place... | reverse complement strand
GTATATAAACCCCAGGGCTTTCGCCCTAACAATACAGAGTCGATCCCCCGGATCATCTACTAGCTACAGTAGTACCTAAGTGAATACTTGGTGAGCCTGGTCGCTGCGCTACATTGCTGCGCGTCAGATGTGGGCACCAAAGTTGGAAACATGTGCAAATGTCTATGACAATCTCAAACGTGGCGCCACACAACCATCCATGATCTGCAAGATCAAGGCGACTCTCTGACGAGTCAGCTCCGCGATGCCATCTTGAACGCGGCCACCATTCGCGACGTCGCAAGCTGCCGCATCACGGCTCCCATTCTCCTTCCCCGTCTGGCTCCTGCTGAGCGCCGAGCCACCAGTCTTGTCCCAACACTCCTATGGTTGGGGATCAAGACGACTCGCCTTCATTGGCCACCCTGAACAACACTGAACCCTCTGTTGGGGTTGGCCGCACAACCTGATGGACAACTACTAAGTGGGGCCTTGGCTTGCGCACGTTGCCAACCTACTGGGAGCATAGAAGTCTGAAGAGGGCGTAAATGCCTTGGAGGAGGGATCTGGTCCACTCCCTGAGAAGGTCAAGGCGTTCAGAGCTGCGTGGTCCACACGCGAAGGCTGGATTAGGGCATACTTGTTGCTCTCTGAGAAATACAAACCCCTTGGTTTTGTTTTCTGTGCTGAATTGTGACAATAGACGTTCATTTACTTAACTTGTCTATTCGGCAATGTCCCAACGATTAAATGATGCATAGTCTGTCAGGGTTACTAGGAAGACATCGCCAGGACGATCCTTTTGTTGCGATTCCAGAAATTCTCGAATTTTTTCTGCCGTGCTACTCATCGATCCGGTATGTGGGCCTCCAAGACAGTCGGAGGCGGGCCATCACAGAGCAGGGAGATTGACATGACCATATTCATGATGTTGCCTTTGTCGACTGTATGCTGTCATCGTTGACTTGATCTTGACCACCACAAATGACCCCTGAGGTAGCACGTAGGTGAAAGCCTGACATGGATGTCGCGTATAATCTTCGCAAGATTGATGTTGAATTGAGCAGCAGCCACTTCTTTATTCGACGACGAGGATGTTACCACTATTATCTAATCAGTATCTCGGATCCGATCCGATCAATTGATCACGCGATCACGTGCTTAGAAGACCTCTGTTTGTTGGCTTGTTGGCCAATGACATTATAACTTAACCCATGTCGGACTCGAATCTACAAGCTTTCTATGCAGAGTTGGACGCAAGAATGGCTTTGCCTGATGATGGCAATTGTCTTACTGTTTCTGAACGCCGGACCAAGTACTGCACAACACCTCACCCACTTAGAACGTTTGGCTTACTGTGACTACTATCCTAGTTTCGTCGCGAACAGCACTTCAAGCCCCTCTGGGCCCTTTCCCTCGAATGACAACTCTGTTCCTCCAGCGGGACCTTCCCCTACTGTCCCTGTGTATATATCCTCTCTTTCAGCCACCGAAAACTGGTTTCATGTATCACTTCTAGGCAGAGAAAGCGCAAGGCATCACCAGTGTCTGAACAACCCCTATCGGCGAAAAGGGGAAAGCGAAACTCTCCCCAACTGCAAGGGCGCAAGAGAGCCAACACTTCTACAGTCGCCAGTGCTCCAGCTCCTATACAGGATACGACTTCTATCATCGAAGAATTTACTGATGTGACAGTTGAATCTCCGGCTATGAAGCGTGACAGCAAAGCCAAACGTCGTACCATTCCCGAGGAAACAAGCATCATTACTACTCCAGGAAACACACCCCATACCGGCGATCGTGCTCGCTCCGAAGCTCCTGTCGCCCGACAAAAGGCATCTGTTGCCACGACGGCAAAGCAGTCAGCATCGAGAAAGAAAACCGCCAAGGCCAAGCCAGAGCTCGTTACACCTGCAGAGTTCGCGCGGCGCCTGCAAGAACAGGAGACCACAACGAGTTCTTCCCCCCTTCCGCCGCCACAGGCTGCTGATCGTGATAGTCGCAAGGCAAGACAGTCGAGTTCCAAGCTCCCGATCAAGACCGTTCAGCCCCCTCAATACCTCAAAGATCTTGTCATATTCTACACAGGAGGTGATCTTACTTATGCCTCGGCTAGGACGCGGGGGTGTATGAGTTATGTTCGTTTTCTCCTTGTGACTTTTTCTGCTCTATAACCATCCCGCATAGATCCACAGACACGGTGGGGCCGTACTTCCAAAGTTCGATCCCGCAATAGCCACGCACATCGTCACAGAAACTAATGAGAAAAACACCCTCCGCACGCTTGCACTCAAGAGCCTCTCGGAAATCCCCTTAGATATACCGACCGTAAAGTGGAGCTGGGTCATATCAGGTAAACTCATACCCGGTGAGAGGGACAAGCAACAAATGGACTACGAATTCATGCACGCCGCGTTTCCGAGCCGCATGGATGCAGAGCGCTCCCTGGCGGGCAAGGGTAAAGGGAAAGAGAAGGCAGAGGTCCCTGCCACAGGTGCTCCACAACCATGCGAAATTCCGTGCGTCGTGTCTTGTGTTCTTCATCAATGAGCCGTATGCTCATCTCTCGTTCGGCCCGGGGTGCAGAAGTCCACGAGCAGCTCCATCAGACTCTTCGTCGTCACGTGGATCATCACCTGGAATTGACGACGAGGAACGAGGTGTCTTGTTGGAACAACCGTCATCTGAGATCCGCAGAGGAAGGGACACACTGGTTCGCATGTCCCTTGTCACCCTAGTTTCGCTTTTAGTGACAAGAGCAGGCTACTGAACCTGGTCGCCGTAAATCACGCTCATTGTCGAGTGAAGGACCTCCTGTCAAGAATGTTCCGAGTAAGAAGCTAAGAGTATGTGCCCGCCTGCCATGGTTGCCTCGCAACATCATCTCACGGTTATGAAGGGATTCACCTGTGACGACCCTACGGGATCTAGTTCAGCCAACGCTATGCCATGCATAAACCAGGACATTGTTGACAAAGTAATGAAATCATGTTCTACTGGAGCAACTCATCTATAAACCCTACAGTTAAGTGAACTCGCGGAACTACACCGCGTAAAGCCCACACAGGACGATAAATGGCGGGTGCTAGGTTACACCAAAGGTCCGTGTTAACGGTGTGGTGTATATCTGTCGTGGTCTTATGACTACACGTTGAGCAGCGATCGCCGCTCTGCGGAAATGTGGCGAGCGAATAAGCTCAGTCGAGCAGGCCATGTCTCTGAATGGGGTTGGAGAGAAGACTGCGCTAAAGGTGATGGCAGTGGTGGATTCTTGCCTCGCTCATGTATCCTGACTCATAAATAGATTATGGAAATCATCGAAACCGGTGCCCTACGGCGCGTCGACGCCGAAAGGACGGAGGATGTCGCGGCCGTCCAGGTATTTCAGGGTATATATGGCGTTGGTAGGTGATATACTCCTCTCATTGGATTCGCCCTTTTCATTCTTCCTGCCAGGGCAATCGACGGCGTATGCCTGGTACCTTGCCGGCTGCCGCACGCTCGAAGACATCAAGCACCGAAAGGGCGGTATTGAGCTGTCTCAGGTCCAAGAGATCGGGTTGAAGTACTATGATGGTGCGCAGTCACACGCGACGTGGTGGATGGCTTTGATCGCAATGAAACAGATATCAATACGAGGATGCCGCGAGAAGAGGCCAATGAGATATTTCGGGAAATCAAGACCATCGGTAGGCCTTCCGATTGGGCGGTTGCCGGAACTATGACGGATGTGACGTGTCCCAGCTCTTTCCCTAGATCCCAAGCTATTTGTGGAGATAATGGGCAGCTATCGCAGGTGGGTCATGCACAACCTCGCGTGGTGAAAGTGTCTCGATGCATGTGCAGAGGCAAATCTACGTGTGGCGACATCGACGTCATGATTACGCGTTCACCAGACGATGGAAGGACACACGCTGGTATGTTCATCTCGAGATTACGGGCCGTTCGGAAGATATGTTCTTACAACACGTGTCCCCACTTCTAGGAATTCTTCCGAGGCTATTATCTGTACTACATTCAACGGGAATTCTTACCGAGGACCTCTCGCTGTCGTCCGACGCCAATGACAATTTAGAGTGCTCATATCGCGGACTTTGCATCCGACCAGTGAAACTTGGCCAAGACAATCAGCCAAGCATTCGACGCCGGATAGGTATGAGCCGACGGCTCGTCACTGGACCCGGCCTGATTCAGCATAATCTGTGCTTGTATAGATATACTCACCATCCCTTGGGAGAGTCGGGGTGCGGCGTTGATATATTACACGGTGCGTCCCGTCGGGTCGTTCAGGACTCTTCTCCCTAAGGCAGCGCCGGTTGCAGGGTGACGACATTGTAAGCGCTCATTCTGCCCCTTCCGAGCTTCGATACCAACATTTGTGCCTCGTGACCCTGTCAGTTCAACCGGTCTATGCGCCTAAAAGCGAACAAGATGGGCTTCTCGCTCAACCAGCGTGGCCTTTTTGCTGGCGTCGTCCGCTCTACAAAAGATCGGTCCGTCAAGACGAATTCAGGTGAGTCTAGGCACTAGAACCCGGTGTCCAGAGCCCCTTTCTTTGTGTCCGTTTTCCCCGCGCCGCCCGAAGGACGCCCATGTCAGTGAAAGAGACTGTGTGTGGTTGTGGCGGCGTCTTTGGGTCACTGATCGGGCTGGTTATCACCGTGGTCTGGCTTCTCCCCGTGAGGCTGGTTTGCCAGCTGTCGATGCGCCCGCCGCCACATGATCGAGACGAATCCCAGGCTACCAGCACGAGCGCTTATGTCATCCCAGCGGAGTGATTCGAATTCCCTAATATCGCAATCGCTGGGCGTGGGCTACAGGAACCCTCGTTTTTTCCTCTCTCGGCAGTCAGCATGCCCAGAGCATGGGATTCATACGCGAGTTTCCATGTGGCGTTCCGGGGACCAGGGTAACCTGTGACCACATGCTGGGTGAGCTATTATGGTTCAAGCGCCCAGAGAAACTTCCGAATGAATCTCTTCGGTGTTCCGAGGTCCCGTAGGCCTTTCTGCTGGACGCCCCTACTCTTCGGACACATCATGCGAGGCACCCCATTCCTATCATTTCACCCGTCATAAGACTCGCTTTTCACGCAAACCGCCACGCGATCTTTTATCCGATTGCATCGCTTTGTGTGGACGATGGGTCACGCCCCTGCCTGAGAACTTCCCCTCCCACGCCGGCGCACTGGCGAACGACATACTGCAGTGCGCAGCGGAAGTGTGCAGAGAAGGGGAAAGAAGAATGAATGGGTCAACTACGCTGATAGGATCACACTGGGTGACGTCTCCAAAACTAGCCCGGGGCGTCGCCAGGGGCAAGTCACCATTGTAGTGGTGGTAGTGGTGGTAATGGTGGTGGTGATAGTGGTACTGGTGGTAATGTGGGGGGATTGAGTGGTGTCGCACAATGAAGGGGGAGGGGCCACTTCCTCGTAATGTGCCACATCCCTTTGAACCGACAGCATGGGTCGTACCGCCGCAGGGTGCATGGCACAGGAGGGACCCCATGATACGTGCGCCAGTTCTGGGGACAGGGGACGGGAACCGCTGGCACGCCTTGCCAGATAGAATCTGATCTTACGTTTCGGTGGCGCTCGCCCGGTGAGCCGGCCCAGGCGGCTCTTTCCGAACGCAGGAGGTTCCGGCCGCCCAGTCCTCGCTCTTTTTCTCTTCTCGGCTTCTGGTACCTGCTGCGATCAGAAACCCGGGTATTATGACCCGCTTACTAGGGCAGGCACTCCATTTCCCACTTGCGCCTTGTCTTTGAGTGTCCTCTTTTATTTTATTTTTGTTTTGGACCCTTTTTGCAGCCTCGCCACGTAGTTCCTGTGGAACTGATCATTCATTTCTAACAGGGCATATTATCGCTTCTGAAACTGAGGAGGATATTTTTCGGATATTAGGTACGTTCTGATCACAGCGTGATTTTGTTGCGTACATTTTGCGAGGATTGAGGGCGGGTGATATTCCAACGGGGGGGCGCGGGCGCCTGCTGCCGGGGAACAGCGGGCGCTTGCGCATTTTGTGTTTATCAGAGCTGACGTGTCTGATGGGTTCCATTATGCAGGAATCCCGTGGGTGGAGCCACATGAGCGCGCGGTCCGGGGATGAAGGGGTTGCGATGAAGACAATTAGGGTTATTGCCTTGCTTTTCGGGGTCGTCGTTTGTTATCTGTAAAATGTACAGGTAGAGACAAAAAAGGGACTGCTATTGGACGAAGGAGAGGGTCTTTTGGGGAGGAGATGGGCTAGACGAGTGATGACTAAGCAAGCAGACGGAACAGGAAGGGCAAGGCGATGCTACCAATCTCGAAAAAGAGAACTGTTATCGCCAAGGAGTGGAAGAGATTTCATGGATGAATATAGGATTGTGTTGTGGCTTGTAGGACAACATCCGCATGATAGGGCAAATGAAGTGCACATGAACGGTTGGCCATACGGTCGGGACGCATGGAGGGCCCATACGAGAGCGGAAGTAAATCGGCGGGGTGGCTGGCGCCGGCGCTCCGGCTGTGGGAGAGAGGGCAGCCACGTGGAGCGCCGAGCCGGAATTGTGGAAGGATGTGGCCGTGTCCGTGGAATTGCATCGAATTTACGATTTATCTGGATCGGATTATTTATCGCGGGTTGTCACGAATACTTAAGCACACGCCCGAGACCCGAAGTTAGGTTCCTTTTCCCCCCGCTCGTTTATTATAAAAACTATTTCTTCGACCCCTTCCTTTCCCTCCGCTAACTCAACGATGGACGGGTCCCGCGAATACGACCTCTTTGTACGACAGCAGCCGAAGCAAGCCAGGATGTGCGGTGTTGGTGGTATGTCTCTCCACTTTTTTTTTTCCTTGATTTATTTTGTTTGTTGTTTTCGTTTCATAATGTATATATTTTCTTGTGTTTTGGAACGCCATTCCTTGGGGTGCCCTGCTCACTGTGAACGAAAAACCCCAGCCGATCGTCGACCAATCGACCCTCCGCCCATCGTGCAACTACGCGTCATCGACAAGGCTCGAAAGAACCTCCCTTCGCCCTCTCCTTCGCCCCCGCCACAACATCACCCACAGCCCCCCTCCCACCCCCATGGACACACCCACGACTCTTCCGGGCCCTTGGACACGTCAATGCTCACTCCAGCCGGCTTCGGTGCCGGGCCGTTCCTTCAGAACCCGTACTACTTCATGTTTGCAAGCCTCGCCAAGCCCGACGACGACACAGAGTTGCATTGGATGAAGGTGCGTTCGTGTGCCAATATATGCGTACCAGGCGGCCCCCTTGCCCCTTATTCACGTCGTTTGTAACTTCCCCCAGGATGGAAAGACGCGATGTACCACGGGATCAGTCGTCTCGTCACTCTATCACCTCAAGGATTCGGAAAATGAGAATAGGGACGCTGGCTTCTTCGTCTTTCCGGATCTCAGCGTGCGTCAAGAGGGGTCATACCGGCTCAAGCTCAGCCTTTTCGAAGTTGTAGGGTGCGTTCCCAGACATAATCTCGCATCTTCTTTGTCTCTTCACATTCATGCCTTCCCCGCTCCCCAAATGTGCTGTCTTGTTTCACATTCGTCACAAATACCATATCTTTGACCTCAACAAGCGCCGTTCCTTTTCGCTTTTCGAGATGCGTTCCTTTCCGTTCCGTTCCACTCGGGGTTCTATTTCATTTCATTGCGTCGCGTATTTTCATTCCATGTCCCGTCCCACTTCTTAATGATACCAAAGTTAATATTCTTTTCCAGATCGAATGTCTATCACTGCAAATCCATCTTCTCCGCCCCCTTCTACGTGTATACCGCGAAGAAGTTTCCGGGGATGGAAGGTTTGTCACTTCATGCTTTTTGATGACCATGCCTCTCACGCATGATTGTTAGAGTCTACGGCACTGTCCTGTTCACTTGCTGACCAGGGCATCAAGATACGAATCCGCAAGGACATTCGTCAGCGGAAGCCTCGCAGTGGCACCATGAACTTCCCAATCACAAATGGCCAACCCCTCGGCCCAGGTATTCCCATCCAGGACGAGGAGAGCGATCGAGACAGTGAAGCGCGGCACGATGATCACAATGACACGACAAACAATCACAATTCGCTCGCTAATATCACCAGCAAACCCACAAATGGCCTCAAGCGACCCGAGCGTGAACCTGAGAAGGATCGTGAACGTGATTCGAAACGTCCTAGGGTGGATGAGGAGGAGGGTGAACCCGCGTCTAACCCGGCTCCGAGTACTGGGGAATGGGGAATCGATCCCGCGCTTGCGCCTGGGGGTTCCTCCTCTGGTTCGTATGATCAATCCCGCTCCACGGCCAGCGTCCCTCCACCTCCGCCATCTACTGCTGGCTATCCTCTACCGCCTCCGCCACAACACCACACGTACGAGCCTCCCCCCCCGCCTCCTCAACACCACGCTCCGCAGCCGGCCCACCACACCCCTCATCCATCTCAACATCAACCTCCTCATCATTACTCGGCTCCTCCCCCACCGCAAGCAGTGCACCCCACGCATCACCCTACGCATCCACCACCTCCACCTCCATATCATACGCAGTACCCGTCATCCTGGCCCCCACCTCAGCATCCCCAACACGCGCCTCCGCATCCTCATCAATATGACCATTATTCGACTCACTACCCACAGTATCCACCTCCGCCCCGCTATCCCTCGGGTGGTTATGACCCTTATGCACCGCCTCCGCAGCAACAGAGTGTCCCCGCCTACCCCGGTGCCACTGGCTACTATCCACAGTACAACAGGCCTGGAGAAGCTTACGGCCAATACGCTCCACCCCCTCCGCATCCACCACCCCCCGCCCCCGCGCCGGAGTCCAACTCAGCGAGCAGGAATCCACCCACGTACGGTCAATATCAGCCTCCGCCACCTCAGCAACCTCCGCCGCCGGGCTCTTCTTCACCAAATAACCCTTCTCGTACTCCATCTTATTCGTATCCCACACAACCACCTCCGGCTGCTGCTGAGAATAGCAACTACCCTCCCCCCCCACCTCCGTCGGCCCCCTCAGCACCCAGTAGTGCGGGTGGGCGAGGGAGCACAGCCCCCACCGCTTCTGCACCGCCACCGGGAGCGGGTGCTGCGAGTATGTACTACCAGAGCCATACTCAACCGGCCGCAGCCCCCCGCAGTTACGGGACGCCGCCCCCGAATCCATACCCGCCGGCTCCTTACCACCCTCAACACGCTCCACCTCCCCCCGCCCATCACGCGTCTCCTCCTGGCCACTATGCTCCGTACCAGCATCCACCCCATCCACCCCCGCCGCACCAGGGCACGTGGCCTGCGCCAAGCTACGCTCCTGCGCCGGCGCCCGCAGTGTACCCTACGCAAAGCCCGAACCAAAACGGTGCATGGGAGAACGGTGCAGCCTCAGGACATAGCAACGTGCCTCCAACTACCCGCGAGAGTAGTTCGACCGCCGCGCCTCCGGCGAACACGAGTACTAGTACGGGCGGGCCGGGCCTCCAGCTCGCTCCCCTGCGGGCCCGTGATGACCGCGGAGAGCGCGAGAGAGATCCGCGGGCGGACCTCAAGGATGACCGGGAACGACGGAAAGATGACCGGGAGCCATGGGGCGGCCGTGGTGGACACGGACTGGGTGGTGGTGCGCCAAGCACTCTTGGAGGTGTAAATCGTCCCGATCGTGGACGGAAGCGGTTGAGCATTGGGAGCATTCTCGACTGAGTAAGGTGTGTTATTATTGTTCGCGAAGTCTATCAAGGAGAAAAGGAGTAAGATTTGAAGCCTCTGTTCTGTGTTTGTTTCGCTTTTTTGCGTGTTTATTTTGTACCAATTCCACTGTCTTCCAAGCTGCTGTTGATGTCTACACCTCGGAGGAGGGACTGGCCCGACTCTTCTTGTTTTTCTCTAGCTCATTTGCTTTTGACGTTAATAAGTCTCTAACTGTAGCATTCATCCATCCCGGCTGGACGAGTCGGTGTCGCCTATGTGAGTGGCGACGGTATACCTTGTTAATGTCTCATCTGGATTCTCTCGTCACTTGGTCAGGTGGAGTGATGATCAGTGGTGTGGTAGATTTGGCACAGTATTACCATCAAAATGCCCCTATCGTAGGGTGATATGGGGATATAGTTTCTCGCAGAGTGCCAGAACCTTGAGCTTGAGGATAAACGATGATAAACGCTCGATAATATCCGAATGGAGGGAAAGGCATCCGGAACAATCGTGGATATCAATACGGCATGGAGATCCAGGAGTATGGATTCCGGGTTTGTCATTTGTCATATATGTCTTTTATTTGAGTCCATCTCCGTCTATCCCGTCCCTGTCCCGAGGCCATCGGCAACCGCGTGTGTCCAACGCGACCGAGTCCTGGTTATCAAACAACCAGCCGAGGCGATTAGTTAGGCCTCGCAACTCCGACGTCCGACGAGTCCGACTGGCTGACCGTGTCTAGATTATCGTCACCCTTATTATCGTGATCACCATCATTCAGTACAAGTACAAATACTGCACCCGGACGCGCGCGTCTGTAGCTGCGCTGAAGCTTCAGGCTGAATCCTTAGGGTTTGTATTTGTAAAAACGAACGCAGAAACCATAATACAGGAACCGTTGGCTCTGAAACTTTATCCGGGGTCCAGGCTGTAGGGGCACGGTGCCATGGTTTCAGTGCGTTGCGTTGGCACTGGCAGTACAGTTGCATGGACCTACGGTGCCCCGTTTTTCTCCTGTTCGGGTCTTGGCGAGGGGGTCCCTGAGTGCGCGCTCGGTTGTTCCTAGCGCTTGCTTCAGCCCCCGAGTGCCCACGCCGCGCGCTTATTGTCTTGTGCCCCTTGCCCGTGCCCAATGCCCATGCCCTCAATGCCCCCTTGCACAGCCCTGCCAAGGCTGATTTCCTGGAAATCGGACCCGTATCTTTCCAATTTTCTGTCCCCCCGTTTTCCTATTTTCCATGATTACCGTACGTTGGCTCGACCGTAATAGGGCGCACCCTGAGCTAGAAGGGGGTGGTGCTCTTGTGGTGGCTGGTTTCTGATCATCTCTTCACCCTCATCCTCGTTTTTAAATTTGCGACGTCGGGTCGAGGCCCCATGGACCCCACCCCCTGCTGATACTAATACAATGGCAGTTTGGAGTTACAACAAGGAAAAAGAGGTGATGATGACCCGGCCGACTCCTAGATTCTTCTGGCCCCACCGTTAGGAAAACTCCACGCAGTACGTATTGTGTATTGTGGGGGAACGCCGCAATGATAGGCAATTGGGCTGGCCAACGTCATGGGTCGCATACGAGTATCATATGGCGTTTGGCTATGCCGGCAGATCAAAAACGCCCACGCGATGAATGAACATGAGCGCCGCGCCGCGTTGTCGCACACACTGCGACCCTCAGCGTCGTCCCTCTTTTACGACCCCTCGCAAGTCGCAACAAATCCGCAGATTCCTTATTCCCATTTCCCCATTGTACGGGTATTGTATTCTCCCCCCCCAACTCTGCTGGGACAACAACGTCCGTTCCTTCCTTTTTCCTCCCGCTTCTTTTTTCCTCGGTTTTCTTCTTTTTTATGGCTCGGAGCCCTAGACCCGTGATCCGGCCAGTACTAGATATAGACACCCTCCAAGTCACGGTCCTTGCAGGTTGATCCGTGGGCAGGAAAAAGACTATGTAACCCCGTATCGATCGGGCTATTTATGCCGGGATCCGATCCGCATATTGCCTTTCGACGATTTTAGGGTGTTCGTTCTCCATTCTTGCCCTGGTGGTTCCAAAATACAATAGAGTACAGCAGTGCGCGCGCCGACTGGATAAACGGTTGAAGCACGTCCCTCTCTGCACCAATTTAGCCTGGGAACTGCCAGAAAAAAAGAGGCGCTGCACCGCTGTCCTTTGCCACCACATCTTACACACCCTATCTCTGGGGTGCTACAGTAGGCCTATTCCGAGTCTGCTCATTGGATATACAGTACGGGCATCGCACAGCGATTCGAGGTTAAGGCATGCACAATATCAACAGGTTTGCATTATATGCGGAATTGACCGGATGCGAACTCTGCACCGGGATACGTGCTGGATAACTCGTTTTCGTTTTGGGAAGCAACCAAATCCAGGGGTGCTCTTCTTGCTTGACTATGCGCCGAGTTAGTTACAAGAGGAGCGGCGGTCCACAACCACACGCACATGCATCCGTCATGTTTCTTTGTCACTGTTCTTTCAACCCAGTGGGGTTTGCTACCCTCGTTCCCAAGCCATGGTGAGACAGTTATATTGATGAAATCTTGTCCCATTTAGACTTCATGACACTGATCGTGATGTCTGGAATAGAGGCCACCCAGCCGGTCTTCTGGAAATAAGAGTGGGGTCAATGATCGGTTGTAACCCCTAGCCATTAGCCCCAGATACGGTTTCTTATACTATTATTCCACAGCCTGGATACAGACCGTGCCGGTGGCCTAGTCAGTTCGGTGAACAAGTGCATGCACTACTGCCACAACGGCAAGGAACACGTTTGGCCAGAGACCACCCTCGACAGCAGCCCAGTAGTGTTCGGAGGACAAGGCCCTGTGACAACCTGTTAATGGTGAGCAACGAACCTCGTGAAAAAAGTGATTCGGTTGTCATGTGGAAGGTGGAAGGAGAGATGACACCAAGTGCTACTGAAGGAGACGTGAACATGACGTACAACTGGTGGAGAAGGATACTTCCCAGCGCCGTTTTATCCGGAAAGACTGGGCTCAATGTCGGAAACCCATAAGCTGGTCACCGTATCGTTGTGCCAGCAGTTGCCATGCATGAAATAGCACGACTCGGAGCAGTGATATCTTGTGCTGCGTAGAGATAGATGGCTGTCACGGACAGGAAGGCCCCTTCTATCGCTCAGGGATTCATTGTAACTTGCACAAGAGGGGACAACTGTAATGGGCATCGCCGGTACCGAAGATGTAAGACCTCTGGGGAGATCTTCCTTGATGTGGGGAAGCCAATGAAGTCAATCACCCATAAGTGACGATGGACCTTGCGACGAGCAGGACATCGAATACAGGATTATGTAGGCCCCCATGTCTAAGAGTGGGTGCACTTAGAAAAGGAAGAAACAAATTGCGAGTGTGGTGGTTTGTGATAACAGGAAAAGGAAGTCGTCTTTTGTTGGTGAAACTAACATGAGTCTGTTGAAATAAATACACGGGTAGAGTTGACCAGTCAGGTGCTATCTGTCGCTGAGTGCCATGGCTTCCAAATGCCAGAGCACCGAAGATGTCGTTGTTGAGTGTGAGAGCACAGATCAGAATGTTTGTGCTGTACTGCGCTGGGTCGGTCGTCACCGGATAGTACGGCTTTACGGCCGCAGTTTCATGGGTCCCATTACTGTATGGTCGATGGCCTGAATGCATCCTTCAATGGCCATACACAATACGGGATTGAGTAATATTTAGCCATACAAAAATGGCCGTCGTTGAAAGTTGAAAGCCGTCATGTATCTAAGCCCTAACCCCGCTATCATTTTCGTTGTCGTCTTCCTCTCCCCTTGTTGTCTTGCGCTTGTCCTCCCTCATTTCCTCATGCTTGAACGTTCCCCCCCATGACTCTTTTGTATCTCATTTTCCTGCCGAAGACACGTAGATCGCCCAATCATCATCAGCCCACACCACTAATGCATGCTGCTTCAAGAGACCCACTGTCTGACATCACGCTCACTGCACATGGTATTTGACCTAGGTGATTCAGATAGAGCGGCTGCTCCTGTGCAGGTGGTTGTCCTCCCTCCATGCCCAACGATGGCTGCCGCATTAGCAGCCAGGTGAGCACAATGATGGGTGAGAGGTCGACGAGGGCATGGTAGAGTGCCGTGCAGTCGTCCTCAACGTCACCCAACGCAACACCATTGGGCATCATCACCACGTTTTGCCATTCAGTAGCGAGTTCACAGAGTGCCTGTGAGTGTATGGGGTATGGGAAGGGGAGAAAGTGGTCAGCACGCCCTCTTTCCACCTGTCTGGATCAGAGCCATGGCCCGATGGGATTTGGAGGCGAACTGGAAACCAGCAGGAGGACGAGGACGATGGTGCGTGGTTATCTTCATTACTGTCACCCATCCTACCTAGCCACTTTTTTCTTTTGCTTAGCTCTCCTCATCGTCCTCCCTCGTCCGCCAGACTTGAAGTTTGACAGCAAAGTGCCAAAGTGACCCTTAGCTTTTGGACGAGGATACCAGTGTGCTCTCCCCAAGCGGCAACTTGTTCAAATACATCTTCAAAAGCCCCTGCGAGGATTCCGAATTCAAACTCTATCAGGTGACGTTTGATCTGGTCAAGGTCTACAACCTCACCCTCACAGTGCATCTTGCAGTCGAGGAGGCACGTGCACGATGCTTGTCCTGCTCACTTATGCATGTGGCAAGCTCGTGTTTGGAAAGAACCATTCGACTTTCTGGATTGGCACAGCACAACTGCGGAGCGCTGTGTCATCTCCTGGCTTCAAGGTCATCATTCCGTAATTGTTCTATCCTTCAAACGACATTGTGCTGTATGGTGGATGGTGACATGGTGCGTCGCACCATGGGTGAAATCCCGTCGAGAATGATATCTCAGGTCCATCCACATCCCCTTCCTCCAAAGTGTGCCTTGTCCGTCCGGGTCTTATTTCCGGCAGAACGACTCGTTTTTCTCTTTCCGTTGCCCTCCTCTCTGCACATACTGACTGCCTTAGCGTAATTGTACGTAGTCTCTCTCACACATATATAAATCCCCCACCTGGGTTTCTCTCTTTTGCTGTCGCTTTCATTCTCATCGACCGTTCCACAACTTGCTACTGCCTCAAGTCTGATCGATGCCAATTGGCAATCTCTTAAGCTTCTCGCCTCAACCCTCCCTTTTCATTCAAGACTCATCGTGTGTTCTCATTCTTTCAGGATTATGGCCATACCGTACTGTTTTCGGTCGTATTGACACCCATACTATACTGTCGACCGGCTTGGTTTTTGGTTTACGGTACGGCTCGCAGTCATTTTCATACCATATTACAGCTGTCGATATACGGCCATATGCCGTATACAGTACGGTGCGCAGCCCTGTCGACGCGCACCAATACACAACCTTCTGTTGGTTTCAATAATCTCCCTTCAACGCCATAACCACCGCCAGCGCTTGATTCCAACTGGCGCCCATCTGCTTCAGGCAATTTTATGGCGGGGATGCGTGCGAAAATAGGACACATTCACGTGCACGAGGTGGTGCGCTGACCTTCGCCCCACTGTCCTTTCATCATTTCCTCACATCGAACCAATTCCTCTCCTAAAAACGCTTGGCTTGTACTTTTGTAAAACCTTCCATCTTGGCGGTGTCCAGGAAGCCCTCCGTACGTTTTGCTGGTGACAACGAGCTCATTCCGTATCTGACTGAGCGTTAGAGACCCTACATCAAATGACGAGTGATATGAACAAATTTCATCGTCGGTCGTTCCTCGATTTCTACTGTCGCGCGGGTCAACTGATTGTCTGGCAGGTGAAAAGGTGCACCAAGATATTCGAAGCTGGCTGTCTCCCCCAGACCCATGGAAAAATTATAACATCGCCCGGCGATCGCGGCATCGTGGGACCGGGGAGTGGTTCGTTAAAGGCGGTATGTTCTCAGAATGGAAAGGATCTGGGCAGAGTTCCCTACTCTGGATACACGGGAAACGTCAGTCACCTCCCCACAGCGCTTACCCTTTCGTAATTCGCAGGCTGATGATTTCCCAATTTCGACTTTCGTAGCGGGCGCTGGAAAGAGTGTCATTTGGTACGTTATCCTACTGGTATTTCCGTCTTGAGAACTAACCGTGTCGGTCAGTTCCACAATCGTCGAAGAGATCGAGGTCATGCGACAATCTGGGCTCGCGTCACTCGCTATCTTTTACTACGACTTTAGGGAAGACCAAAAGAAGGACCTCCGTGGGTTGCTCTCATCCATTCTGGTCCAGCTTTGCTGTCAGTCCGATTCCTACTGTGCCATTCTTTCCAAGTTGTACTCGGAACACGACAATGGTTCGCGGGATCCTGGCGATGATTCACTTATCCTTTACTTGAAGGATTTGCTGGGACTGCCAGGACAATCCCCAATTTTCCTGATTGTCGATGCGTTGGACGAATGTCCAAACACATCTACTCTTTCCTCCCCCCGCGAGGAATTCCTCATGTTCCTGGAGGACCTCATCGACTCACAATTCCCGAATTTGCGCATTTGCATCACTAGCCGACCCGAGGCCGACATTAGGACTGTCCTCGAACCTTTAACATTCCGCTCTATTTCTTTACAAGACGAGAGTGGACAGATGGAGGACATAGAGAACTATATCAAGTCGGTGGTAAACAACAATAGAAAGATGCGAAGGTGGAAACCGGAACATAAGCAGCTCGTGATTGATGTCTTGACAAAACGAGCTGATGGCATGTAAGACACTAATACCTTGATTCTTGACTTCCGCTTAGTTCTTTGCGGTAGGTTTAGATGGGTGTGCTGCCAGCTGGACTACCTCTGCGACTGCCTCCCGGGGCGCATCCGGCATGCGCTGGAAGAGTTACCAGCGACGCTCGATGGGACATATGAGCGCACCTTGCGAGAGATCAAGGACACGAACTGGGAATTTGCCCAACGGCTCCTCCAATGCGTCGCCGTCGTTTCCCGTCCACTTCGAGTCGAGGAACTGGCAGAATTCCTCGCATTTGACTTCAATGCTGGACCCATTCCGAAATTCTGCGACGATTGGCACCTAGAAGATCCGCTAGAAGCGGTGCTGTCAACATGCTCCACATTGCTTGCGCTTGTCAACGTCGACACTTCCCCCGTTATACAATTTTCCCACTTCTCAGTCAAGGAGTTCTTGACGTCTTCCCGCTTTGGCAAAAAATGTGACACTATATCCCATCGTTATCATATCTCCATGACACCCGCCCATACGCTCGTCGCGCAAGCCTGTCTGGGTATTTTACTGCACCTGGATGAAGATATCACCAGAGACAGGCTGCAGGAATACCCTCTCGCTGAATATGCTGCTATGCATTGGGTTGAGCATGCCCGTTTTGATGTTGTGTCGCAAACCGTAGACGAAGGGATGAAGCAGCTGTTTGACGCGAGGAAACCACATCTTGGAATTTGGCGCTGGATACGCGAAGCAATTGGGACCCCACAGAAATCTGAACGAGAGGAAAGGCCATTGCCACCCCTCAGTACTCCGTTACAATATGCCTCTTCTTGCGGATTACACACTATCGTGAAGTTCTTGGTGACCGGTGACCGGGCACTCAGGGGATGGCCATTCTCGGGGCGTCAATGAGACAAGTGCTTTGCAATTGGCTTCAAGGGAAGGTCATGTCGAAGTTGTACGCATCCTCGTAGAGCATGGCGCTGACGTGACAGCCAAGGACAACTATGGGGAAACCCCACTACATAAAGCGTCGTCAGCGAGGAGTGTAGACCTCGCACGGTTCCTTGTCGAGAACGGCGCCGACGCGACAGCTAAAGACTACTGGGGGCGGACTCCTCTGCATTTAGCGTCACGTGGGGGGTGCCTGGATCTCGCACGGTTACTCGTTGGGCATGGCGCTGATGTGACAGCCCAGAATGAGGAAGGGTCGACGCCGCTGCATGAGGCGTCGGAAATGGGAATTGTGGATCTCGCACGGTTCCTCGTAGAACACGGTGCCAGTGTGACGGTCCAGGATATGCGCGGGTGGACTCCGCTGTATCGCGCGTCACAAGCGTTCAAAGTAAATACAGATCTCGCACGATTCTTCGTTGAGGACGGCGCCGATGCGACAGCTCGGGATAAGGCCGGGTCAACTCCGCTCCATATGGCTTCGTCACTCGGAAAGGCCGATTTTGCACGGCTCCTCGTCGAGAATGGTGCTGAGGTAGCAGCACAGGACGAGGACGGGTGGACTCCACTGCATATGGCATCGGGGTCATATAAGGGAGATGCGAATCTCGCACAGTTCCTTCTTGAGCATGGCGCCGACCCGACGACACAGAACAAGGATAGGTCGACTCCGCTACATGAGGCGTCACGATCGGGATCTTTGGATATTGCACGGTTACTTGTTGAGCAAGGTGCCGACGTGACAGCCAGGGACAAGGACAAGTCTACTCCACTCCATGCAGCATCATCGGCGTCGCCAAGTGGGCCTGTGGATCTCGCGCGGTTCCTCGTCGAGTGTGGCGCCGACGTCACGTCTCAGGACAAGGACAGGTCGACTCCGCTACATAAGGCGTCGAAAAGTGGATCTGTCGATTTCGCAAGGTTCCTCGTTGAGCATGGCGCTGATGTGTCTGCCCTGGACAAGAACATGTCGACTCCGCTGCATCAGGTATCGGCATCGAACGGGGGAAGCGTCGATCTTGCACGGTTCCTTGTTGAGCATGGCGCTGACACGACCGCCCAAGACAAGAACGGTTCGACTCCGCTCCATGCAGCATCTGCGTCGCGAAGCAGAAGTACAGACCTCGCACGTTTCCTCATTGAGAATGGGGCCGATGCAACTGCACAGGACAAGAACGGGTCGACTCCGCTACATGCGGCATCCGCATCAGATAGCAGAACTGTAGACCTTGCGCGAATCCTCGTTGAGTACGGCGCCGATGTGACGGCGCAGGACAAGGACAAGTCAACTCCGCTACATCTGGTATCGGCGTGTTGGCCGGGAAGTGTGGGATGTGTGGGTCTCGCTCGATTCCTCCTTGAGCATGGTGCCGACGCGACGGCCCAGAACAAGCATGGATGGACCCCCCTACATATGGTATCGAGGTCACATGAGGGGCGTGTGGATCTTGCGCAGTTGCTCATCGAGTATGACGCCAACGTGACAGCTCAGGACGACCACAGGTCAACTCCACTGCATCAGGCATCGCGACGTGGTCATTTGCAACTTGTACGGTTCCTTGTCTCTCGCGGCGCCGATGCGACAGCCCAGGACGGGCGTGCATCAACTCCGCTGTATCAGGCATCATCCTCCGGAAATGTAGATCTTGCAAAGTTCCTTATCAAGCACGGAGCCGACGCAACAGCTGAAGACAAGAATGGATCGACTCCGCTGCATGCATTGTCTGTATCATATCCAGGGTCCATTGACCTCGCATGGGTCCTCGTCGAGCATGGCGCCGATGTCACAGCCCAAGACAAGCATGGGTCAACTCCGCTACACGCGGTTTCGGTGACACCTTACGGAAGTGTGGGCCTTGCGCAATTCCTTGTTGAGAACGGTGCCAATACGATGGCCCAGGACAACCAGGGATCGACTCCGCTGCACCGGGTAGTGGCATCTCGAGGGAGAAATGTGCCTCTCGCACGGTTCCTCGTCAAGCACGGCGCTGACACGATGGCCAAGAATAAGGACGGGTTAACTCCGCTACATACGGTATCGACGAGGAAATGGGGAAGCGTGGATCTCGCACTGTCCCTCATCGAGCATGGCGCCGACACGACAGCCCAGGACAAGCGGGATTGGACTCCACTGCATTGGGCATCTCGCTCTGGTGCTGTGGATCTCACGCGCTTGCTCGTCGAACATGGCGCGGAAGCAACAGTTCAGAACGAGCAGGGGATGGCACCATTACATGTGGCGTCACGAGGAGGAGTTGTTGAAACTGCACGCTTTCTCATCGAGCACGGTGCAGACGTGACAGCCCGTACCAAGGATGGCTCAACCCCCTTGCATTTAGCGTCTCGAGGGGGACATGCACCTATCGCTCGAATCCTTCTTCAGTGCGGTGCTGATCCAGTTGCGCGTGACAATATGAATCGGACTCCATCCCAGGTAGCAGTAGCAGGAGGATATCGTCGTATTATACAATTATTGCCAAACCATGAAGCTGACTAGTGCAAGGCAAGTCTTCCAGCCTCAACCAAGACGCCCGCAGGTACTGACATTTATATAAGCTCACCCCCTCACTGTAGAGGACAAGAATCGAAACAATAAGGAGTTTTAGTCTTTCGTTTGGAGCCTTTTGTTGCGCGTTCGTCCCCTTCTCCTCTTTCCTCTCCCTCTCTCTGTCTACCTTCCCCTTGAGTCGACATCATTCTCATCGCAGCCGTTGTACATACATTAGTGTGGGTTGTGCATACTGTAGGTATAAAATCACGTCCGTATCTGAGATATAGCAGCAGTAATCTGGTAGTAGCTGACGACTCGGAGCGAGTCCACGTCTACTTTGATAAATGGATTTTTTAAGTTTGCCAAGCTTTCACTTCCCATCGCAATGTAAAGATCTCGGTGATGGCGTGCGTGCGTGCGTTTGGATAGACATTACGGTTTATCGATGTCTGCTAAATCTTGCAGCGCTATACAAGGAGGCCACGACTCGTCACGGTCGCAGGGGGGTATGTCATTTCGTCATTGGCTTTCAGCGTAATAAGTGCCATCTGCGAAGCTTACTCAGGTAACCGAGAGGACTGGAGGTAGATCAACAGAGTCAAGATGTCAAACTAGCCCTAACCTTTGGAGGCTAAATATGTGCAGACAAAATTTCTCAAGTTGTCGTGTGCTGGGTTTTTGCTTCTCATAAGTAGTTAGCGTCGGGAGTTGGGACGACCGTGACAGCTGAGCGTGATATCAAAGATGGGGGATTGTTATAAAAACGGCCTTTCCCGCACGGCAACTTCGAAAGAGTATTAACCACCAGCTACGGTGACGGAGCCCGGGAAGCCACTCTACCGACATCCCATAACAGCTGGTATGCCACAACACGAAGATTGCGTCAGTGTGGGATGTTATGCGTGCTGGGCGACCCTGAGAAAGCATCGGTTCCAAAAGTTTGAAGCGCGAACGAAACTGCGTTTGGGCATTTGCTCATTCCGACCCCTTCTGTGGCATAAGACAGGAAAGCAGAAGCATAAGAGCAGTTCATAACTCATAAGTCAGCGAAAATGATGGAGATGTTCAGCAGAGCGCTCCCAATATCTAAGCAGACACTGGTTTGGGCAAGGAATCGGTTCGAAGATGAGACTGTGATCCGAGATGCGGTCACGCCACTGTATCAGCATACATAGGTTTTCCACGAGACCAGTGTGGAACCTCGTTGATGTATCACCCCAGTACAGTATCACCCCCTTAGCCAAGATGCGTCGAGGCCGTCATGTGGTCGAAAGTGGTCCGTTCCGAGGCTACCGCGGTTCCATACCATCAATTACACCACAACCAACTCAATAAGAAATACGTTGACTAGTCCCACCATCGTCATAGGGTCGCCCGTCCTCCTCCGCTGCCTGAAACGGCGACGTACCCCCCATGCAGCACCAAATAAAGTCGTTCAATTGGGCATCTGGCTACAGGACAATCCATCATCCCATGACATGTCCAGGTAAGAGGACATGTGGTATACACATCCGATAGTCTATGTTTTCTCACTGTTTCCGTGTTTTCTACGACATTTAGGACAGGCGCCCGTATATTGTCGCAGTAGGGGAAGGAGGGAATGTGTCTCAAGAGAAGGATGAATCGAGCAGTCCAGGTATGATGACTGAGCGTCCAAGGGTTCTGGTCCTCTGTACAATCGAACGCGGATGGAAATCTGGACGAACCACGAGGATCGAGGCGGGTGAAGGTCTAGACTGATGACTACACCGCGGGGTTCGTGGATATTGCAGACACGCTAGCCATAGCACATGGGTGATGTGAAACCGCCCCGCTTACTCTAGTGTCGAGTGAAAACGTATCACAGCCCTCCACTGGTATCGTCATAGTTGGAACGAATGTTGTGGTTGGGGGCTGCTCCCCCGTTGGGAAAGGATCATTACTGAGTCAAACATCAGAAAGGTCATACGACAGCCAAGGTACGAATGACCCCACGTACATTATGTAAAAGAGAGAAAGGACGTAAATCTTGCCAATCATCCTCTGGACAACTGTGAACCATAACTGCAGCCTGTTCTGCGTGTAAAAGGTGGTCCCTCAGCCTTCGTCTCCAGCAAACACGCGCAAGAAACAAAACTTGGGTTGCTATGTGAGGAGTGGAGATGGAACATACCTGCCGTGAGACGGCGAATCGAATATATTCAGTGCACAGGAGGATTGTACAGAGCGTTGGTGGAATTGCCGATTGCCACACGATGGTCATAAGATGTGATAGTCGCTAGATGTCCCCGAAGTTGAGTAATGTAACTGGTCCTATTGCATGAAACATACCCGACGCAGGTGTGCGGCGTACACTTGCTTCATGGTTCGAGTCAGACCATGTAGCACTTTGATATAGGATAAACACAAGGAGAGAAGTTTGAAGACGCATTAGTGACGTACAAATTCCAGTTAGGGCAATATCCAAGACTAGACGGTGATGAGGATTCGTAGCGTCGAAAGCCACAAATAGACGTACTCGAAGGAACAACGAGATTTATCAAGTCTGCAAGTGGTTAAGAAGAGGGTTCTTGTAGTGAACTAGATAAATGCTCACAGACGTAAGATACACCAACCGTAACTGGTACGTGGAGGTTAATTTGCCTTCTAATAGTAGACTCGGCTTGGAAGATCCCAACGATCGACCAAATCGATGTAGCGATCGAGGTTATCAGAAGTAACACGAGCGGTGCCTGACTTGGAAAACAGCATCGGCATATTATTCGCTTGACACAAGAAATAAAACCGACGATGATATACATGGTCTTCCCGACGATCTGATGGTTCAAGTCAAAATCGCGATATTCGGTGATGCAGTTCAGGACGTACGTGATAGCAGCGCCGGATCATCAACGCCTGTATAATAACAGCAATGGTGAGATTCTATGAAGACGTGAGATGATACGACATTTGGCAAGATTCTTTATTGTGCGTACAGGGATGGGCAGAGCATAGTCCATCCACACTAGCAGCATCTGACATACAGTTGAGGCGTCACTCCATGTCAAAGCAAAGGCCGAAAGTGAGAGATTGTCCGTACAGGTTTCCCAAAATTCTGTACATAGTTATGCCAAGTGGATGCGAAACACATCCCAGATTGAGCACTTCGATACCCCAACGATGTCAGTCAGGCAAACTTGGTGCGGCAGTATGAAGTAAAACTCACAACCCAACCACGGTCACGAATACAACCAGAGTGGAAAAGGCCATGCTATCATTGCGCACCGGAGAGGAGAACCATCGACAGAATTGTGCGATAACGAGACCGGTTTCTAATCCCTGCACAAACAGACCTGCGATGCCCGGGCCGAGCACGTCGACCCTGCTTTGCAAATGGTCTGGCGGTGAAAACGTAGAATTGGACATAATAGTACTGTCCCTTCAAGACGGGGGTGTGGGGAAAGGGTTGTCAGTGCGGCAAGCAGCTGCGCAACTCGGAGGTGGGGAATGTGGAGCAAAGACCTACCAGTTCCTTGCCTCTTGTACTGTATATTGCCACTACTGCATCATATTTGCCACTCGGTGGTCGATGCACCACCCTTTCACAATCTATGGTTCTATTTGTCAGAAGTGGGCTGCGGCTCCAGCTGCCCGCCTGATGCTGTAGCCCTGGCGTGCGTGACATCGGTGTTGTTCAAACAAAGTTTGTTTTTTTTCAACAGAAGGGAGCCGAGCCGAAGATGGCTGCGCCACACCATTTAGATAATTTAGTTGGTGCGGCGGTATTCAGCGTTATATGTGATCATCCTCGGGTACACTCCAGGAAGGGAATCCATCCGTGAATACCAGTAACCAGGACGTACTCAGCTGTATTACAATACATTGGTTGGTAGGAACTAGGAAAGTGAAGACCCAGGGCAAACGCCGTAATGTAAACGACATAGAGTAAAGGCGCTGCCAATTTATGGAGCGCGCCTTTACTCACAGTGTTTCACGGTGGCAACGACTCGGTGGTACGGCACTTGGCCATCATCCATCGAATTGCCATCCCCCGCCCATCCTCAGAACCTATTTATTCTTTGGGCTACACTAGGTCAGAGGATTACCACTGTCAACTGCGCGGTTACCCACAATCAAGACTTGTGCAATCCAACTCATCAAGTAAACGTGCGTGTAGTGTATCAGTCTCAGTGGGCGCATCAAGCGACCTTTTCTCGTTCAGCCGCTTTTGTTGCGTGAGTTATATGATCGGAAAGTCCAAGTCCTGCTTGGCGTGGGTGTGGAAAAGTAGAGCATCTCATGGATTTGCTTGCCTTTGCCTTGTATCTGGCGCCCGAAAAGCAAAGTATTGAGGCAAAGCATAAAGGGTGGGTTGCGATTCGTAGAAATGCCAATGACTATATAGTATGCCATCTCTGCCTTAGAGCTCAATCATTTCGCGCATGAGCATTACTGCCCTGGAATCCATCTGTGACGGCGTGTGGGATAGAATTAGATGTGGGCCTGTCGTCAAGAACATTCGTAGATCTCGACAGCTGCGAAACACTACCAGAGCCCATGTTGTGAAGAACTGATAGGACTGCAAGTAGGTCCTGGAAAGAGGGGCAGTCGGAAGAAGGGATTGAAGTGGAACTATGGGAGAGCGCTTCTGCTGCTATGACGACGGGCCAAGCTACACGTATTTGGCGTCGCCATTTTCCTGATTCACTGCTCTAGTACGACTGTTATCTCTCCACCTATTCACTATCGCCTCACGAGAGACGCGGCTCATCATACTCTCATCCCACTTCAGAGGGCATCTTTGGATGAATCAGTGCTGGCAAGGACCAGACGACGACTGGGATATCATGGCGATGCTTTCTGTCATGCACAGGTGTGGGTATGAGTGGCAGCTGCGACCTGGCCGCCAAAACGTACTAATGGCTTCGAGCTCGCAGCTGCTGGGTGAAAGTGAAGCCATGATCGGCCTACACGTGGTGCCATTCATCCATAAGCTCCGGTCGTGACCCGTGGCCGTGTACATCCAACGCAATCTCGGTTCTGAGCCCTTCCGCTGATTCCGTTGCTGGTCCTGGTTATCAAGATTGAACGAAGCACAGACCCCTGGTGCCCTAGGCCCAAGAATGGTGAATATGCAGTTTAAAAAAACTAGTGAAAGTCGGAAGGAACTTCACATGGGCAGTGTACTAGTAGCCTAGTTTCCGTACAATTGAAAACTGAACTGAGATCAGTTTGAGGTCTTGGGCTGACCGGCGTTTTCTGAAAAAAAATAAAAATAGCTAATACACCGTTTCCAACAGCTGTAAGGAGTGGTGGGGCGAGAATTTAGTCTAACTCATGGAGTACAGGAATCACTGTGCTGAATCCGCGAGGCGGCCGAGTTTGATTCGTCGATTACAAATCTCCCGAAAGCTGAGGGAAAAAGCGGGTCACGTTACTTGCCAAGCGCCGGATGATCTGATTGGTGGCAAATCGCCTGATAATGATAAGATGTAATCGCCCCATCTGCATCTGCATCCGTACGGTACCAGCGCTAATTATTCTCAACTCTCTCGCGTTGCCACTGTGACAGTCTGGTGTGTAACCAACACTTTTGCTCCGTGCTTGACCAGCTTCCTGACGCAAAGAAAAAACTTGGACCGGCGTGGCAATTTGAACACTAGTACTCCTCTCCTATCTCTTCTCAGTGAAGTTCTAGTTGAATTCTTTCCCTTATCTGCGCCTCCATAACACGGCTCAGACTCCACCAGCGTTCTTTCCGACAACTCAATCACACCGCCATTCACTCTCAGTTCCTCCGTATCTTATTCATCTCGTATCAGGTCTCCACGATCCATTGCCTTTTTCTCAGCGCATAGCAGCTCTGGAAAGATTGGAAACTGCTTGGGGGACCCTGAGACCAAGAATTTCTACCACAGTGACATCAAGGACGTGGTCCACAGACAATTGACAGAAAGAAAAGTAAATTCCTCCTGGATGAATCGTAGGGTAAGGGTTGTTGTAACTATTTTAACTATGAATGCCATGACAATACAGACTTTACTCATTCGGAGAGATGCCCCGCAAGAACACCCCTGGGATAAGCTGGATTTGATCATTCGGTGAGAGGTGGTGCTGTACACGCATGTGAGATGGACGTGGCATTGGTTGAGGCTTTTCTGTCCAGGTCAACTTCCCCACGTGCAGAGAGGGAACCCGTGGTAGCACCGTCAATGTTTATGTTATAATGCTATTCCAACTGCTTTCGGGAGACTCAACTAGAGAACTCCTTTCCTGGTATGTACTTGGCCCACCCCGAAAAATCGCTGCTCTGATCACGAGGAGGACGACCTTCCATCCCGCCGTACTCGCGAAAATAGCTCGTCTAGACCCATCCAAGTGCGAAGCTTCGAGACCCCACGCGGCCGCGGAGTCCATGGTCACAGATTTTTGCCGACGTTGAGTCGCATCCCATTACGGCAAGCGGGTGTTCTGTAATTGCCACACACCTTTCCCAATCCACCGTGGGTCGCTTCGTAGCGGAGATGCTGTTACTCTGAATACATGGCATTTGATCGGACCAACCCGATCCTCGACTCCCAATAATAACATAACCCCGCATCTCAGTTCAATCAATTGACCATCACTCGGAACACCGATCAGTCATCAAGAACTCGTCAATTGGTATCCTTAGCCATGATAATCCCACCAAATGTTATTCTTTGCAGAATATATAGGCTGGTTCTCTGCGCTTCTCTGAAGCAACGACCTCCCCCACATGCATACCGTCTTCCAATTCGCTGTTTATTCTCTTTTTGCCGCCGTAGGCGCAGTTTTTTTCACCATAGTCAGGCATCGGCTGAGACAGCGATGCCTTTGGAAGATACAAGGACCCTCGAACCCATCGCTTCTCTGGGGTAAGGACTTTGTACCCCAATGGACCGAGACTCGGACTAATTGAGCCTGAAGGCCACTGGCGGCAAATGTTTGATACCTATGCCTATGACTTTCACGAGGGGTTATACCAAAAGCATGGGAGGGTGGCCCGCATTTACGGCTTCTTTGGGGTAAGCAATGACCTTTATAGGGTCTCACGATCGGTGGCGATAATGGGCCTGTAATTGCGCAGGATATTCAGCTCGTGGTCTCTGACCCCAAGGCCTGCAATAACATCGTTATCAAAGATCAAGCTATCTTCGAGGAAACCGAAGCTTTCCTTGAGTATGTATATTCCTTCCAACCAACATTGCCGTTGACACCGTTCTCTGTAGAGGGAATAAGCAGATATTTGGACCAGCGCTCTTTTCGACATCAGGTGGGCTGCTGTGTCTCTAAACCATCCGCGTATTTGAATGACATCCTTCCAGGTAATCACCATCGTAGGCAGCGGAAATTATTGAACCCCGTCTTCAACATCAATCATATGCGATATATGATCCCCATTTTTTATGGGGTCGTGCGACAGGTACTGTCTGAGGCGCATATCCGCGTGGTCATGCTTGAGTAACTCGCTGGCAGCTTCGAGAGAAAATTGAGCCCATGGTGGCGAATGGCCCGCAAGAGATTGACATCGTTCAGTGGGTGCGCCAGACCGCGCTAGAACTTATTGGACAAGCTGGACTGGGATATTCTTTTGGTACTTTTGAGGGCAAAGATGACAATTACGGACGAGCTATCAAGGACTTGGCGTGCGTATGAAACTGGAATGACTCGGGCAACACTGACCTTACCTGATCTTAGGGGCACCTTTCCTTCTCTCATTGTGCCACGTAACTTGTTTCCTTACGTTTCGAAGATTTTCAACCCCAAAGTCTTGAAATATATGGGAAAGGTCATCCCTTGGAGGGCATTGAATCGTACGATTGAACTCACCGAGACCATGCATGCGAACACAACAGACATCTACGAGACAAAGAAAAGGCTACTGGAATCAGGTGACAGTGCCACTGTCAAGCAAGTTGGAGATGGCAAGGATATAATTAGTCTCCTGAGTACGTCAATTGAACCGTATTTTACAACCGAAGGCCTGACATACACTTATTGAAGTGCAAGCCAATGCAGTGGCATCTGAGGAAGGTCAACTAAGCGAAGAGGAATTGCTTGCGCAGATGACGTAAGCATGTAAATTGGGACTCAGACACAAAACTGACTATCGATTCAGGGCCCTAATTTTTGCGGCAACAGAGACGACGTCGTCTGCGCTTTCCCGCGTTTTGCATCTCCTTTCTCTCCGCCCTGATGTTCAAGATAAACTCAGAGAGGAGCTGAAAGGAGCGTGTGAAGACAGCGAGGAGCTCACGTATGATAAACTCGTTTCTTTGCCATACTTGGAGGCGGTTTGTCGCGAAACTCTGCGACTGTGAGTTAAACATCTTTCGAGTCTTTGATAATTTCTCAAGGGCAACTCAGTTACGCGCCGGTTGCTGGTGTAATGAGAACGTACGTGGCATCTTCTGTCTTTATTATAACTTTCATATTTACATCTAGCAGTGCGCAAAGTGATGTCGTCCTTCCTCTTTCTTCCCCCATCCATGATGTCAATGGGCGCGAGATCCATGAGCTCACCGTCCCTGAGAACACAAACGTATTCCTTCATATCTGGAACTTGAATCGCGATCCATCAATATGGGGAGACGATGCAGCTGAGTGGAAGCCAGAACGTTGGTTGGCGGCGCTTCCCGGGAGTGTTGAGGAGGCGAAGATCCAGGGCGTATACGCAAATACGTGAGCAGTTTCAGATTTTGGATTATTATCGCCCCATCACTAAGAGAGATAAATCAGCATGACATTTATCGGCGGCGGGCGGTCATGCATGTACGTGCAAGGCGAGTTTGTAACGATGAGTAGCATTGACTGATAGCAACTTGAAGCGGATTCAAGTTCTCTCAGTTAGAAATGAGTGAGTGACGTCAGATGTTGTGTTACTGAACAGCAGACCTCACCGAGCTCAACGTTCATTCGTTCTCAGAGGTCGTACTGTCCCTGCTCATTCCGGCGTTCCGATTTACGCCTTCAAAGGTTGAAATAGTTTGGAGGTCGAACGGTATTTCCAGCCCCTCCGTCAAAGGATCACATGTGTCGACGGGGCCGTTCAGCCCCAAACTTCCAATGATCGTATCACGAATCTAGGGACCGCCTTTCGACAGGTCTCTGTTCACGAATCGGCACGGCGTGGGCACGAGACAAATGATGTGAGGGAGGGCGAGAAGCGGTGGGCGGCACTGGACGACGGAGAGCACGAGAGCGATATGAAAGGCTTCAAGTGGGGGTGGACTGGGGGAGGTACATGCGAGGAACGTCTGAAGGAAGACAGAACGGTTGTTAGTGTATGGAACCCTCTGTTGAAGTATGCACAGAGCAAGTGATGAATCGGGCAACCTCGTCGAGGACCCGAGGCAATGAAATCGACGGAAAGGACGATTCTGTTGCACCCTTACTATGTCCAATTGAAGTTCGGACCAGCACGAGGCGACTTTCCTTGTTCTGTACGACCCCACGATCGCCTCTGGGACACGAACCAATGATTTCGGATGGGCTGACGCCGTGCAAGTGATGTTCTTGTTTCGTCTTGGGGGTAGTATTTTGTATAATAATAGGCCCGAGCGCGTGGCATGCAACGAGTGCCCTCACATGATTTGGACTTGGTATACACTCGTTTCAAAACGATGAGCGTATGGTACCTCAAACATGCGGGAACAGCCAGTCAGGGCAGCAGGGAAGGCATTAGCACTGGGTAAGATGATTGTTGGTGTGCAAACTACATTGGGTCCCCCGGCTAAGCGTGACGACCTCTGCTCATCGTTCGGGTTTGCCATATCCGGATGCCCGAGACAGGTCGCACCAAAATCTGTCCACCGGCGGTGCCACCATGCCGATGGTACACAAAAGGATGTAGATACGTTCCTAAAAGCCGTTTTACGAGCTCAGTGGAAGACGTGGTATCTAGATCTTGCCTGTATCATGAACGTGAACAATTGAATCTGTCAAGTTCGTTTGTCGCAACGGCATTATTTGCCTCGGTTCCATGGTCCTGATTGTCAGCGGAAAAGGGTCGATATAATGAGTCGATATCATTTCCGAAGTCCCAACCCCTGATCCCGATAGACGCCAAGGCTTTAAATTCTTGATTGACAAAAAAAAATGCGCTGATGCGGAGATACTGTATCTTCCCATGGCTGGTGTGCATCGACCAGATCCGACCCCCACGTGCGTTAACGGAATGAGATTGGGTTGAGGACTGGTTTGGGGAACACAGCCTCGTCGTCATGGCACTCAGTAACGTTTATTGTTATCGTTAGTGCGTTAGAGGACTGCCAACGGAACATTGGCAACACCGATACAACAGAAAATTTTAACGTCGACTTCGACGCAAATCTTACGTGACAACCAGGATGTGGATGCAAGGGAATGTTTCATCTTTTGGTGATGCTTCCTTCTTCTTTTGCTCTGCTCTCAATGGAGAAGCGGTGGTGCCAATAAAGAGGCTGTTCAGTGACATGCGCATGGACATCCCTCGTGATGATCAAGTACTGAAAGTACTGAAACCTGGGCTTCAGCTACAGATTTCGATCTAACAGGAATGTGGGTGTGGATTTACAGGGGAGTCAACGATATACATGTTACAATAGCGACACAAAGGTGCCAAAGTCATGCCACTGATAGTAGAATGGCACCCATACACCGTCACAGGAGAGTATGAGTTGGCAAACCTACGGAAGATATTGCTCGAACCTAGACCCAACATGTCGCTGGTCACGCCTGGCAAAGGTCGACCGAGCCTTCGGGTGGCTGTACAGTATGATACGAGTTGACGTACATTGACGTTGACAGTCGTCGCTCACGCGGCGTTCCGTTCCAGGAACAACGAGCCACATCACACACAATCACAGCCATCCCCAGAACAACAACAAGAACCATCTTCACTGTGCCATATCTCGGATTTCTGGGAACAGAGGGATGAATATAGCAGGACTCACGGACGGGCCTGGCGCGTTTACTGTGCCACGGATACGGGTAGACAGGAAGGTGGTCTGGCTACAAGAGTTGGGTGGCGAGTGAAACCACTGTGAAACCCATGGCTCGCCCTACAAAGTTCGTAGGATGCCAACAGGGGCACCAATTTGATTGTAGAGAAAGAGGACGCGAACAACAACATACAATAGCGGGAGAAGTCGGAAGAGTGAGTCACTCACTGGAATCCCCTGGGACGGCGCCACAGGCCCGGGGCGCCACTAACGGTGGCAGTCAGTTGACAGTCGGCACGTTCAACATGCCAAGTCCAAGCCCAATATCGACGTGGCCTCCCCTGTCCGACGGCTCGTCGCCACCTCTCCCCCTTTCAATCCTTCGTATCCCCGAATTGCTGTGCCAGTGGTCTCTACCAGACTTGTGGAGGAATGAATTGCAGGGTTGTCCCACTTCCGGTGTACTTCTCTTCGCCAATTTTCTTGCCATCCGCCAGAATCGTATCATTGACAATGAAATAGGCCCTTTCAGGCTGCGCTCCAAATACAATACACCCCACTATTGTATGACCTGTGCCATTCTGACATCCCACCGGCGAAGATCTCCACCGTGATGTCTTCATCAATACGTTTTGGACATACGTCTCACCCACATTCTCCACGCTGCGCCCACGTCATCGTCAGCCTCCCAACACTCCGATCATCGCTCCCGTCACCGCTTTTTTGTTCGAATTTGGCGCAGTCAAACGCCACTACGCATCCTTAGCGACTTATAGCCTTCACCGATGTCTGCGCTGATTACACGTGCAGGGCGTATTGCCACCGCCGACTTCTGTATGACTGTATGAACACGTTTGCACTCACGTACCATGGGGATTTGGGTGTCATCGCCTCGAATCTCGGCGAGGCGTCAATCGTTGTGACTCACCTTCGATGCCTGTTTGGGTTCCCGGGATGTGGTAGTCTATGTGACAGGGAAAATCCGGGCTTTGCAGCCCTATAACCCCCCAACCAACGCCATAGATGTGATCCCATGAAGTCCACATACCGGGATTCAAGTTGAATAGCTGGTCAATGCTGCACGAGCAGGAGAAGGTGACATATAGACTCCGTGTAATGCCGTGGCAACTATCTGACACTAGTCAATACAGATAACCTTCGGCCGGTGCTCGAAAAGGGCCTGTCTGCAAAGGGCAAACCATGGGATCGGGGTGCCAGGGTGTGTTGATCCGGTCAACCGCAGTCGGTTTTGACTGTACAAGCGCACTCCTCCAGGACAGAATGGTAAGGGCAGCCTCTCCAAGGAGGCACAGGAATGCCACCTCAGCGGAGGTTGTACCGAGGTGCACCTCCGTGACTCGCAGCTATTTGCGACCAGTCATTCTCCGCCAGCCCCACCATCATGCGGAGGTGGAGTAACCAGTAATGGGACAATCAATGTACCAAGTTTGTCGAAGTCTGGGAACAAATCTCGAGGCTGTGGCAGAGAACTCACCAGGATACGAGAGCAAAAGGAAGTATCAAAGGAACCCAGTAGCAGACGGCTACCTTCGAAAGCCGGCCGGACAGCGGAGAGAGTGAGGACTTAAAGAAGATCAAACGATCAAGCTCAAGCTTGATTACGGTAAGCGCTCATTGAACGTCTGGACTCGGTAAGTATTTCATTCAATTCACAAACCCCGTGCCTGATCGGGTGATAACATCATGTCGGCTCACCAGGCCATCCCCACATTTCTCAAATTCAGATGAGTCGTTGTGACCTGTGACCAGGCGCAGCTGGAAAGGATCAATTACCGTACCTAGATAACGAAAGTTACTGCTTTCTGCAAGACCACTACATCTATTCCTTCAGCCCACGACTCGAACTCCCAAAGGACCCAAACCAAGTGGATTTAAATATTGAGGTACCTGGAAATAGGCGACGGTTTTGAGTTTCCGAAAAAGATGGACCATCTGCCTCGTGGCAGGGGAAGTGTCCTCCTGTCTACGAAACTACGAGAGACTAGACTTACCGGGGGTGCCAGTCATGATCTCTCCGGGTCGACAACATGATAAGAAGAAACAATCCTTTGCCAACGAAGATCTAGAACGTTAATTTGACCAATTCTGTCCATTGCCGCCGCATTATAACGTTGATATGTGCAGTGTGTGCAGCACTCGGTCACGCCCATCGCCTGAACACGAGACAGAAGGCTTGATGACGGCTTCGGTACGAGATCGTGGAGGTCCCTCATGAGTACAGCCACGGATAAGCTCAGCGCAAACTCCGTTCCGCATTGTCGTCAAGAACGTGGTTGACGGACTCACGTGCGACACCCATTGGCGACTATCCGTGAGGGGAATTGACGCCGGGTACGTTCGGGCATGGCGAAATGCGCTGGCACAGGTCTTGGCTGTTCTGATAAGCTATTGGGTCAACTAGTCCAGTCATTTTTCCAAGCTGTCTCCTGAGAGGGTATAGTCTGTCTCCACCACATTTGCGGCCCTACACTACACTACAGCCATTTGGGCACGTTGCGACACGCAACACCCAAGATCCGCAAGCACACTGCCCACTAAAGCAGCTGGGTTGAAGAACGTAGCCACAAATCCAGATACCTGCTAAAAAAATTTACTTTCGGAATGGGTTGGAGAAAATGGCGATTCATATCATGTCGGTGTATTAAATCTCTGTACCGACGCCTCGGTGATAAACAGGTGGCAGGGATTCCGGCCCGGGAGAGGGTGGCCCAAGTGGCAAGTGGCACGTGTCTCTCAGTCCAGTGCTGCGCCGCTGTCAAATGTTCAAATGTGACACGAATGTGACATAACATGACGTGACATCCAATTACGGGAACTAGGCGTCCGGAGAGAGATATCGCCGTAGCCTCGACCTCCCTCTCAGCCATAGGTCTTAACGCCCCCCCCGCCTTCGGATCGTGCCATCGTCTTTTTGTGTTCCGTATTTGGGACCTGTTGTCAGTGGTGTGACCCTCCAATCCCTAGCTTTCGGCTTCCGGGTATCGTTTTTGACACCCTGCGCCGAAACATGTAACGATGTATGAGATTGTTTCCTGTGCACTCATTCCTATCTAGGCATCTAAGATTTCCGTGTTGTCAAGTCACCACACTCCTAGGATTGACGCGTCGACAGATTAGGAATTCCGAATTGAGCACTCGTCCTCCCCGCCTCACGCACCAGCTGAGAGATTGCTGTGCTGTACATTCCGTCCAGTTCCCGAGAACTCGCCCCATCCCTGTATGTTGGTCTATCTGTGGCTCTGTATTGGATCAACCACCGGTCGTATGCCCTCCAAATCCTTTGGCAGTGCCAGGAACGAGTTGTGGGTGACACAGTCCATCGAAACCAACATGTCTGGTGCTTGTTTCGCGGGCTGTTCACTATCTTATGTTCGAACTCAGCACTCGAGTATATCTACGAGCCCACCGTGACGATGTGTTATTTCCTCAGAACGTGCCCTTCGCACTTGTGCCTCGAGTAAGTTTAAATTTGCGTGGCTCTCCGAAATACCTTCTTATATTTCACAGTTCCTCTCCCTCTGCTTTACTCTTCAGCACTATCCAAACCCCCACATATCACTGTGCGTGATCCCGCCTTCCGACCGAATCCCCTCTGATCCTGATCTCAATCTCTATAGATGACACTAAGTACCCCCATTGTTGCAATCGTCGGAGCAGGGATGGCAGGTCTTTATGCCGCCCTACACCTCCAACGTGCAGGCTACCGAGTCCATATCTTCGAGGGCACGGATCGCATAGGGGGGCGGGTTTATACCCACTACTTCAACGACGAGAAGGATCAATACTTCGAGGCTGGTGCCATGCGAATCCCTCATTCACCGCACCATCGAATCCTCTTCGATCTCATCAAGTTCATTCAAAACTCCCCACTCCCCTCTCACATGCAAGTCAACCTTATACCATACCATTTAACCTCCCCCGGCAACTTCGTCCACGTCAACCATCACAGACCCAAGGGTCTCGATGCGTCTTCAACCACTCCAAGATCCATTAATTGGGCACTCTCAGAGGAAACAAGGGCACAGTTCCAGGATCGTACTGCAGAGGATCTCATGCTCGAGGCTGTCGACCCTCTTCTCCAAAGGCTACACAGCAATTTCACTGATGGGTTCGACGAGATCTGCCGGGAATTCGATGACTTCTCCTTCCGCTTCTACCTCAGTTCCATCCTTGGTTGGCCAACCGAGGTCATCGACTTTGTGGAGACGGTTGCGTCGCAGACCAACCAGTTCTCTCTCAGCGTAACGGAGATCGTAATGGAGTACATGGACTTCAGCACGAAAGAGTGGTCGACCATTGCCAACGGAATGAGCCGCCTTCCCCTTGCGATGGCCCACCTCGTCGGAAACGAAAACATTACGCTGAACGCACGCGTCACGGGCATTCGCAATGAAGCGAACGGAAAGGTCACTCTTTCGATTGCAGGTTGCAATGGCCCCGCTCAATTCACCTTCGACAAAGTTATCATGGCCATTCCCCCTTCCGCCTTGAAGATGATTTCCGATCGACCTGCCTGGTCCGAACGTAAGGAATGCGCAATTCGTTCCATGCATTTCGAGTCGCTGTACAAGATGGGCTTGCGTTTCCGCACCCGCTTTTGGGAGCGTGTCGGCTCCATGGCCTGTCGGGGGGGCCAATCTACCACAGACCTCCCGATCCGGTGGATAGTCTATCCCTCGAATGGGATTGACGACGAAGGACCGGGGGTTTTACTTGTCTATTCCTGGATGACAGATGCGGACGCCTGGCTACCGTTGACACCAGAGGAGCGCCGTGATCTCGCGCTAGCAAACCTCGCGAAGATATACAACGGCAAGATCGACACCAAGGATGAGAGTACCATCAACGTCTACGACCTCTTCATCGAGGCATCAGATGCGGTGTGGTCCGCACGGAACTCCACGGGGGACGCCAAGTTTATGCCAGGCCAATTCCAGTCCCGCTTCGAGGCTGCTCGCAGACCGGAGGGGAACATATACTTTGCTGGAGAACACCTCTCACGTCATCATACTTGGATCGCGGGTGCCTTAGAGTCCGCATGGGAGACTGTTTCCAGCATCATCAGGGGCCCACTACCACATCTTGGCCCATCCGGCGTCGAGTCAGTGGAAGTGGAGCGGAAGGACGTCATTAAGCGCCCCGTCCTGACTAAAGATCCCGATACGGTAGCCTGGGAGAGCGCTATCCTCGCAGGCGGCCATGTCGGTGAGGGAGGGAAGTCAGATGTCGACTTCGTTCTCCAGCTTCGCCGGAAACCCTTCGGCCTCAATCTCGAAACTAATCCATCGGTACGACCGGGTACAGAGCTCACCCGCAATCAAGGCGCAAAGCTGAGACGGATATGAGTGGGTCTGAAGCTACCAAGGCAGGTGCGCGAGCGTGATGCCACGGATGCAGATGTCGACCCAAGGACTTCCAAAATGATCGTTTGTTTTTTTTGTTTTGTTTTGCAATTGTATAGCATACATAATGAGCCAGTGTCCGCATTGGACTTACAAGCACGCATAGAATCGTAGAAGTACAAGCAAGGTGTTAGCTAGTGTCTTTTTATCATACACATCGTCCTGCAATAAATAGTTTTCATACCCCTTTCAGTATCTTCTAGTCTGCTTTTTCCGCAGTAATGGGTGCCGCGACCTCTGGGCACAGGGTTGACTAGAGTGAGTGAAATCACGTTCAGGGTAGGGTAGAAGTTTCCAAAGCGCCCGCATGGAAGTCTTTCAGCAATTGATGAGATAAATGACCTTTACGCAAACCAGCGCTTGTGTCGCCGTCAGCCACGCAATCCCTGATAATCGACTAAGCCATTATGACTGTGACTAGCACCACCGGAAATGATGCTGTAAAAGATGCTCAGTGGACAACCCGCATCGCGTAGATACCCAGAAAGTAAATTCACGCGTTTATCGCGCTGCTTAGAGCATGAAAACGTTGCGTTATCCAGCCTTGATGCGAATTTGATGGATGAGAATGACGTCAAAACAATGAGGCTTACTGTACTAGGCGTTATTTAGATAAAAGTGAAGGTTCCTGTGGCTTTCAAGACGCCGCTCGTCCCATATTGAACGCATAGGCAACTCTGTTTTCCAAGGATCCGACACTTGTCAGGGACCTTAAACTTTGCGGTCTGCAGCCTCCCCAAGTTATAAACGGTCGAACGTATCATCGACAAGCTCGGCATCGCCAACTTGAAGGGAAATGATTCACCTCGTTATCGACAGAGCGACGATAAGGAGGGGGTTCGATGGGTATCAGAACAAGCAAAAAAGAATAAAAAGAATCCAAGGCCCAACGCAACACAACATGCGTTGGTTCCAGCTGACTGCCACAGCGCCGCCGTGCGAACCAAGTCCCTGGCCAGGTTTGACGTGAGAAAAACCCGAGGGTCACGTTGGCTTGCCTCTCTCCGAGCAGGTCGGCACTTGTACCACCCTATTTTTTCCCCGCATTTCACGATGTCCAAAGAGGTCTCGGCGCTTTCCTCTGCCCTCGGCATGGCGCGATGGGCATAGGCCTTTCTTACGTCTGAAATCGCAGTGGTTTACATTGGTCCTGGTTGGGGGCCTGGGAACTTATCTTCTGTAATGATCTAGACACGCCGCTCGGTTGGGATTGCAATTGCGTCTCTGGTGTGACAGGGACAGCTCTTCGACATCCGACCATTGATTGTATCGCGTGGCTAGCTCCACCGCGACAATAATGTTATAGTGGTTCCAATCAAGGGGCGCCGGGGATAGGAGGCGCACACCTTATCACACACACAAAACGCCACAGGAGCCCCAGTCTTCTAGTTCCAATCGCAAGGGAAGGGTGGAGTGGAGAAGGCCCAGGCTCAAAATGGGGAAGGTCGCTGGCGTATTACGCGCTACGATGGGACGTGTATTGCGTGTTTTATTGTCCGCCGCACCCCTCCCCCCGATAAGTCGAACTTGACAGGACACCCGGAACGGTACCACTTACTCTTCGACGATATAGCTGGTGTACTTCCCTTTTCTACGCGTCGAAGATGCCCCGTCGGCATGGGATACCAGTTGCAGTGGACGCTTCGACGGACTGTCGCAAGCTTGTGACAGTGTGCTGTAATCGGCTGAAGGTATGAACCCGTCCTGCCCCCATTCGCAACAATCGAGCAAATGCCCCAATTGGGGTTTTGACTCACGTTTGATTTTCTTCAGGTCGCACAGTAATTCAATCGGCTTTTCTCCTCTCGTGTGTTTGCCATTCAGCCGATCGGCGCGTGATGCCTGCCCCTTTGCGTCAAATGCTGCCACAAGGCCCACAACCACACACTGGCAGGGCTACTGGAATATTCTGTTTTACGACAATTCGGAAAACCTTAGTCGCCTTGTCGTAGAGCGCGTGCGTACAACGAGGTTCGGGGCGCCCGCTGGCTCTACAAATCTCATCCCCGCTATCTAAGTTTCTTTGGTGTTTTGCCCAAGAATCGTCACAGGGCCACGTAAAAGTTGCCGCGAGCTCAGCACCCAAGTTTCACTCCGCCATGGCACTTCGGACTTACGTCTTCTGTGGCGTGAGAGCCTCTAGGAAAGAACCCCTCTCGCAACAACGTCTTGGTTTAGAGCGCTCTGGACATCAATTTTTCCTTGCGGTCAACGCGCTTGTCTTGGCGCTGAGAGTGTGGCCTGATACGGGCTGACCTTCTTCTCTGCGCTCCGTCACTGCCAGCACGACAGGAAGTCCCGTTGGTTTTGCCATGTTGGGTCGGCGGTATCCGTCTTCCGTCCGTACTCGCTTGGTAGGTTTGTCTTAAGGAATTGTCCGTATGACGTACGGACAGCGGATAAACAGTTCTTACTTATTTGTCCTGCTCGGGAGTTGGATTGGCTTATCCGACAAGCTTTGTACGGTGTGTCGTCCCCTTTCCAGCATTGTCGAGGTCTCACACTTGTTGCAGGGACGAGACATATAGCAACTCGAAAACGCTTTGTCCATACGGCACCGTTAGGATCGCTGGGACATTACGTTTGATACCCCCCCGCCATCTTCCAACTCTGGGTTGCTCTCGATTCCCATAGTGGTCGATTCGATCCATCCCCGCTGTTCTGTCAACAAGGACTTCTTCTTCCCATCGGGGGTGTTCGGCACCCTCCATTATTCCGATCCTTCCCTGTCAGGTCGTTTGTTAGACAGCAGTCTTCGCCCCGTGGCATTGAATTGGTCCACAAGACGCGACTTCCATCGCGGTACGTTTTTTTTTTTTCGCTTGTTGTCAACATAGTAGCGGATTCCGATTCGGCCTTTTGCCCTCCAAAGGGACTTCCATGCCTACGGTAACCCCCCTCCCTCAATCTCAGCGTGTTTTCGGAACGTACCACAGCTTGAAGGCGGGAACGTGGGTGTTGTGTCGAGACATTCAAGGTTTACACGTTCTGTCCGCAACGCTTCGAATGCCCTGACTACAACGTATGACTGAGATACCTGTATGCCTTTCTTCTTTTTCGACTAGATGTCCCGCAAATGGTACATCATTAACCACGACTGTTGAGGCCGTTCAGGGTTCGTTCAATAGTTACCCATCTGTCTGGCACCTTGTGACAGATTAGTTATGCTTATATTACTGTATTGAATTGGACGAAATCACATCCTTAACCATTGGTTTCTTGGCAAATGCCCAGTGACCAACTCTACAACAACATACAAGGTTGATAAGAAAATGATGGGTTCTGTGACATTACATTGTGATGGTTCTCTGGAGAACGCAGAGATGCGTGCAGGGTTCTATATCTGGCAAAGTCTGCCAACCGTATCTCAAATTACAAAATCTAAGTTGCCCAAGAAAAAAAAAAAATTAGTAAAGGGACCCTGTCCCAGATCTTGGTCCATCTTTCTTGAACCCAGTTTTCGAGGTCGTTTGTTTGCCGAGGGAGAGCCAATTGGGAAGGAAAGTTCCCGGAGTACGAAGCCCGCGAAGATGGGACTGTCAAGCTGCAGCATCACCAGGACGAGTAGGGCGAAGCAGATCGCCAATAATGGTCAGCAAGGACCAAGGGGGAGATATGAAGGATAGCCTGGCAGCCAGTAAGAGGAGGGTATCCGAGCTCGGTGCTTACATACAAAAAAGCAATAACACACATATAATAACTAACGCTCTCCCACTTCCACTTCTTCCCCTCTGTCCCACGCGGTCTAAAACCAGCTCTCTCTACCTTGTTCCGTCAGCTCTGCCCCTCCTTCAGCTCGTCCTTCATGGACTCCAACTACCTTCTGCAGGTCGACTACCACGAACACCGCACCGATCATCCGGACTATCGGCATCCGTACCCATCCACTTACTCTCATGACGACCCTCAATTCTGGCCATATGCATACCCCGCCCAATCCTCCCAGTACCCACGGTACATTTCCTCGCAATGCGACCCCCAGCCAGAGGTTGCCGCCCCTCCTTTCGTCTACGACCAGAGCGCGCAACCAGCGGACGACTTTGCTGCCCCAACTCGGCTGGGCATTTTCGACATAAGCGCCATGCACGCGCCAGTGGGTTCGGCCGAGCCTTGGGGTCCACGGAGCGAAGGTTAGTGACACTCGTTCGCGTCGCCGTCGCCTTTCTTTTCACCTCGACTCACACTTCTCAAAAACCAGTGAATTTTGACAACCAAGTCGTCCTATCCCAAAACAGTCTCGCTCAAGCGAATCCCTATTACCCCGTTCCTGTACCATCCCCTCCTTGGATTCATCCGTCCCCGAGCTCAGACTCTACCCCTCCCACGAGCAATTCGCCATCGTGTACCCTTGCACACTATGCTGCCGCTCCTATGTCCCCTCCTCCCGCGACGGAACTTTTGCCAACCAACTCCGTCGTGGACGCCCGCGCCCAAGACGCCTCTGAAGACGTGGCTGAGCCCGCCCCTCAAAGCCCCCCTGCAACCCGTGGCACACAGGCTACGGGCCGTCGGCCCGGTGCATGTTCCCGTTGCAAGAAGCTCAAGGTACGCAGGCACTCTTCTATTGAATTTTCGTCGTCCCGGCGCTGAGGGCATCAATGTTTTGCCGAACGTCTTCGTAGATGCGCTGTGCTTTTGGCCCCGACTCACGCACCTGCATCAGGTGCGCTGCTGGCTCGCATACTTGTATCGTAGAGGGACGCAAGGCGAGGACTCCCGGGTGCGTCGTTTGAACGTACCAGTTTTCATCCATCCAGCTCGACTCATTCGCTCCGATACACAGCCAACGTGAAAATTTATTGAGACAGATTCGCGAGAAGAATGAAACCATATCGGTCTTACTCAACCAATTGCGAAACACCTCCGTCACGACTCCCATAGCGATCAATGCCTCGCGCATTCCGCTGAAACCCGGTGAGCGCGAGAGACATGGTGAGGTGCTGTCTTGGATGGAGAGGCGTCACGCCGTCAGCACGCAGGCCTCTGAGAAAGCTTGCGTCGCGTATGACACTTCCCAGCTCGAAGATGAGGACATGTATTCGTCCTCCGAAGAGGAAGAAGAGAATGATGAATACGGCCAGGAGAAGGCGCTCGTGCGCACTACGCCAACGCCCGCCAGCCCACGAATTGCCGCGTTGCCGGAAAACTCTGCACCGCTCGGGTTTCTTGCCGGATGTTCATCGTATTGGCGTCGGTCTCCTAGCCCCCTTGGAACGGACGTATTTGGGATTGCCAATAAGCGGTACTTCCAGCCGAGTGAGTCTCATGCAACCAAATTCCAACGGCTTGCAGCTAGGATTCTGACTTGATGAATCAGGCCCATACTCCGACCTCAATCTTCGACGAATCGTCGTTGAGCGCGAAGCAGTTCCCGAAATTCTTATTTCTGGTCTGATTACTCCTCAAGAAGCTCGAGACCTTTTTGATATGTAAGCACTTTTGGAATACTCGCAGTTGTTTCCCAGTCCTGATGCTGCTTCAGATTCTTTGAACATATCAACGTGGGCCCCTGCAAACGCTTACCCTGGTTACGTGTATTGACGTTCATTACTGGCTGACAGCCGTATCTCAGTCTACTTGATGAGGCAATACATAGCGCAGCATCAGCAATGCGACGGTGTCCTTTCCTCTTCACCGTCGGTGCGTGTGCATTTTATCAGGGTTGCCGGTGTTTTACAAACTCTGGTTACAGTCTGTGCCTTGTCGTCTCGATATTATACCCAGCGGCCAGGGCTCTATACCCTTGCGATTCATTTCGCAAAAGCGTCAGCGGCCTCTGCCTTTATCGACGGCTGGAAGTGTGTGGAGATGTGCCAGGCATACTTGATGCTCACCGCCTATGCCCCACCAACGCAACGCTTCGAGGATAATCGCAGTGGCTTCTATTCTGGTATCGCGACCAGGTAATTACAGAAAATTTTCTCATATTTCAATACATCCGTCTGATGTCCGTGTTCAACAGACTGGCGATAGAACTCGGGCTGAACCGTGACTCGAACATCCGTCCTCTCGACGAGCGTCATGAACGTGAATTGCTCAATCGTCGACGGACTTGGATGATCTGCTCCATTATGGACGGGAGCACATCCCTAGAAACAGGGAAGGCGCCAGGGGTCGGAAAGGATGATGAGGTTTTTCTAAGGTCCCTTGTCGTCAGCCGCCAGCTAAACTGATATAATATTGGACAGCTCACAACCAACGCATCCCGCTGGTGCTCAGCGTCCAAGTACCAACACCCATTCGATGCGGACCTTCCCGCGATTATCGAGCTTCTTAGCATCATGCACCGATTCACAGAGTCGATGAGACGCGTTGGCTACGAGGTAAATTAGATTCCTTGCTTCCCGCGAGTTTGCGTTGATTTGATGTGCGCCCGGGTTAGAAAAAGAGCCGCGCATTGGATCGCCTGATCACCACCTTTGATCGGGAGTTGAAAACGTCGATTGCCAATACGACCGTCCAGGCAAACAGACGGCGTACTGGGCGAGGTGAGCCGTCTATTGCGTTCATTTCTCCCTCCAGAGTCGCGTTGACATTGGTAAATTACAGATTTGGCTGGGAAGCACCGGCTTGGAATGGTGCTCTTGTGCGTGATTCTTGTTCACAATTGGTACTTTGTTCGGAAGGGGGCTGATTTAATTGGCAGCTTGTATGAGTATTGTCGCATCATCGTCCATTCATTTGGCCATAAAGCGGAATCGAACGATTCCGCGCCCTTGATGAAGCCTAGTACCTATGTTGCTACGGTGCGTACTACCGTCATCGTAGCGCCACCATCTCGCCTCATTCTGATCGTGATGGTGCGCAGTGTATGGAAGCCGCCCTCGCGTTGCTCGACTTGTGGTTGAACTATATGCATTCCATCGGGCACGTACCGTTCGCGCCCGACTTTTTCTTTGTCGGCGTGGGCTTCGCGGGTGCATTCCTCCTCGAGGTTCGTCTCACGTTTTCCGGGACGTCTCGCCTCGCTTGTTCATCGGTGTTTTACGCGATCATTATTTGATTAGCTCCTCAGCCCACATATTGCTCCGACGTTGAATGCCGAAAAGCGGGCGCATGTGATCGACGTGTGCAAGGAACTCATCGCGAAGCTTCGTACGGCAGAGGCCGACGAGGCACACGCGCCGCACTCATATGCCGTGTTCCTCGAGAAAGCGCTGAAAAAAGCTGTTCCCGAACCTCCGACGCCCTCTCCCACATCCAGCCCAGAATCATGAACGTGTCTCACCCGTCGCTTGCGATGTCCCACGCCCTCTTCTTGTCTAGTTTCCAGGTTATGCTACTCACTTCTCGAGGGTAATATTGTATTCTATATCCGGCGTGCTCCATGTATTCTCCTTTCATGCTCTCTCATCACTCTGCGTCATACCTGTTTTCGGCTAGTTGGGCTTCCCTGTCTGCACTTTTACCCCGTTACCCCCATGTCGTGTCTCGTACTGTGTTGTGCCTTTCCCTATTAGTACCAGCTTGGATTTTTTTTTCGAAAAGACACTCGCTTTTCATCAATCATCAAAAGAACGATGTATTAGATCATGATCAGAAACACGCATAACCTTGCAAGTTTTTTTGTTAAAAAAAAAAAACTTCAGGGCAAAGATGGGCAACACGATGAAGACTCGTTTCAAAGTACCAATGTCCTTGTCGGAATGTGCCGGTCCTCGTGTGTGCGTCGCACACACCCTAATAAAAAAAAGGTGATAGGATCCTGTCATGGTGAGACGTGCCTGTGGGTGGATCCCAACGCCACATATAAAGACTAATACAGTACGCCCCATGCTCACCACGCACCATTGTATTTATCCCCATTCTTTGAAAAAAAAAAAAGAGAGGACGTCTCATGATCAATACAGTAGGCTGCACCAAATGACGGTGTCTTAAGGTTTGGACGCCGATACCTATCTGCCGTGCCAGTGGTAGCCTGGGTCCGCGCCTGCCTTCCTGCCAAAACAGTTCAACTCAGCCAAGTCTAGTAGTTCTACAGTCGTTCTAGTTCCGGAAGGGGGCTTATTTGCGGTCGTATTTTTTGCGGTGGGTCGTCGGCATTTTTGTGCGTATATGTACAAGCAGCGACTCGGAGCGCTTGCGGTTGTGCACATGATGCACGGACAGACGATAACGACGGTGATAACCAGCCACATCCATAGTGGCACGATGCCTGATCTGATCGGTGGAGCCATGCAGGGTTGATCGTTCGATCGTTCAATTGGCAGGCAAGTTCCAGTTCCAGTTCCCTTCCTTCTGATGCTGATGTACAAGTCCGACTCCCACATACCCGGTGGTAATAGTGTACACGCTGGCACCTCGAAAAGCTTGAAAGCCTGAAGCTTGAACACGATCAGAAAATGGAAATGATTCTCGGTCCCGCCAGCTCCGTGTGTGAATTACGAGCTACCACCTGTACCCACACCACATACCGTATGATATCTTGCCGCCCTACAGTCTGTGCTGCGTGTGCCCTGCGACCCCTGACGCGCCTGACGCCCTGCGCGCCACCACTAATGTACATTTCATCGTTTACATTTAAATCCTAATATGCATCAAGTGTCATAGTATAACTCTACCTGTACAAAATTTAAAGTAGTAGCCTTTTGTCGTTCTCCCACGACATACCATGCACATGACATGCATGGCATGACCAACCCAAAAGAACCCGACAAAACGACACGACCCAGACGCAACAACTCGGAACTTCGTTCCAGTGGCCCCCCCGATCCCACTTCGAATTCGGACCGACCGACCATGATCGAGAGATGGAAGACGACAGCTGGGCCGTAAAACGATTCAATCGTCAGTTTTGATACGTAAAAAATACGTACGGCCACTTGGACAGGAGGCGTCTCGACCACTGTATTTCAACAGGGCCTCCTATCCAAACCCTCACCTCACCTGACTTATATCATTTCGCTTGCTTGCTCGCTCACCTCCCACGATAATCATGACGTTACACAAATCAATGGATATTAGATTTAGGCGCATACACCATAGATAAACTGTCGTTTATCACACGTCGCCAACCTGGCTGGTCTGCTAGGTCTGTTATACGCCAGAATATACAACCCCTGAACGGATATACAGGGATATGGGTGGGATTAAAAGAGACAAAAAAGGTCACTTAGGGTACTATTCCTCGCCGTGGCTCGACCTCGATTGAGTTGCATCAGATACTCATTGGGTACTCGTTATGTTGAAAAAGGTGGGGATAAGAGTAGGAGCGAGGGGAGATGAGAAACGTGCGATTGATGAGGGTGGTGGTACAAGATAAGAAAAAAAAATCAAGAAATAAGCAGAGTTTGGCAGGAATTGTATGGAGAGGAAAGCGTCTGGTTTGCCGGCACGTGTTCATTTGCGTATCCCGTAAGCCTCCTGCGAAGCGAGTGCGGTCAGTTGACTGATCAACTGTATCTGGAGGTAACAGCAAATAAAAACCGCACCTGAATCTCAGCGTCGTACTTCTGCGCGATCTTCTTCCGCTGGAGCTTCTGCGCCGCAGTAACGAGTCCGCTCTCTGGTGTCCACTCGTCAGCCGTGAGCACTACTCCCTGGAGCATCTCGATGCCCTTGAAGCCGCTCTTCTTCCCTGCCGCATTGCACTCCTTGAGCACGAGCGCATGGACCTTCGGGTTCGCACACAGATCCGCGAGTGAAGCATGTCGGTCTTCCTCAGGGAGCGCTGCGCGCAAGTGTCCCTCATGTGGGAAAATGATCGCGATGGGTTGTACAGCGTCTGGGGTTGCATGCACACAGAGATTCGACACAAGGTTGCATGACTTGTACGTTGACTCGAGGCGCTCGAGGGCAATGTACTCCCCACCCTGGAGCTTAATGAGATTCTTAATGCTGTACGAGAAACGCTCCTTCAATCTAGGACTATGGCTGAGAGTCGCGGGACGCTTACCGATCGATCACGGTCAAGGTTCCGTCCTTATTCCACTGGCCGACGTCACCAGTACGCAACCACCCGTCTTTCGTGAAAATAGTCTCGTCATTGTTGAGGTCATCGCGCTTGTAGTAGCCACTAGTGACGGATGGTCCCCGAATGAGGACTTCACCTTGGGGTGGGTCGTTGGTCGAGAGGTATCCGGCCTCGGGCACGTCGAGGAACTTGATTTCCACGGATGGAGAAGGGAGACCCACAGTACCACACTGCATGATATTTGTATCTGGTGGAAGGATGGCGCACATGGCGCTCGTCTCTGTCATACCGTAACCTACGTCGCGTTCGTCAGTTCAAGCCCAACGGTTGGCAGACTTGTAACGACAGAACAGGGATGATGACGTACCTTGGACAATCGTGACTAGGGCAAGGTTCAAGAATTCCTGCGTCTCGTGGGACAAGGCGGCACCACCCGACAACGCCAAGCGCAGACGGCCGCCCGTCGCTTGCTTGATCTTACCAAATACGACCGAGTCAACAACGTTCTTCAGTACGGGCACATTTGCCTTCTTGACTGTCATAGCGCCGTTGAACATGCTCTTGCGAACGGCGCCGGCGTTGTTGACCTGTGTAAGGATACCCTTGCGGATAAGTTCCCAAATGGCGGGAACGCCCACCATGATCGTCGGTCGGAAAGCCTTGATATCACCTTGGCAGTTCCGCACAGACTGGTCGGTGAGTGTCTTAACGCGGCCATAGCCACAGCACCCGCCGACGAAGAGGAAGCAGAGCTCGACTGCGTATTCGAGGATATGCGCGAGAGGGAGGAAGGCGAGGAAGGTGTCGTCCAGCTTGAGATGATGGCCAACAAGGGTTATAACAGAGCCAACGGCCGCGACGAGGTTAGAATGCTTCAGGACGACACCCTTGGGCGCGCCTGTTGAGCCAGACGTGTACATGATGCAAGCCACATCATCGCTGGAAGGGGTGCGGCTTTCCGCCAGTTCGAGTGGTTGCTGACGGCCGAGTTCGCGTAAAGCATCGAGTGAGTGTACAGCCAGGCCCTCACGTGCGTCTTTGATCTTGGATAGGACCGACTCTGAGGGTTGACCATCATAGATTACCACCCGGATCGATGGGACTTCCCCAATAACCTTCGCCAAGACGGGCAATAGGTCAGCATTGGTGAAGACGCCGACGCAATCGGGCTCATTGAGCGAGTGTTGGAGGCCTGACTCGCCAAGAGTATCGTAAGCAGTAGCAATCGTCGTCGATATGCTTGCGCAAGCGTGTGCAACGAATTGCCAGGATGGACTGAAAAAGGAAATGGGCTGTTAGTAGGGCGCTCAAGAATCCACGAAATATGGTGACTGCGGTGAAAATTCCACGTATAGGCACCACGCAATAAAACCACCGGGGGCAATACACGGTACGAGAGTTAAACGTCCACAAGCCGGGACTCAGGTCCTCGGGTGAAAATGTACAGGCGGGCCAACAGTGGATGATCAGCGCTCGGCGCTCGGTACGCCACAAATATGCTGGCTCGAGTAAGCCAAGCCATAACAATGATGGATAAGGCCAGCTGCGGAGTTGGGCAGGCTTCGGGGGTCGGGGGTAATAGTCTAACCGGGCCAGACCTGGGCACAAGCCGTAATGCGGAGTCATGCCAGATCATCAATGTATGCACCATTCCACAGTTCGGTTAAAACCGTGTACCATGCAAGGAGCCATACAAGGAAGTGAACCAGAAAGAGGGGAATAGTAAGGAGAAGACGACGACGAAAATGCTGGTAGCGAGTAGGAAAAGGGAGAGAGGAAGTCGAAGGGGAAGGCGGATTGAAAGGGGTAAGGTGCACGTACCCGGTCTGCGCGTAGATGTTGAATACATCATTCTTCTGCAAATCGAGCTTGAGGAGGCCACGGGACACCTCGGACACGATGGATTTGAGCTCTGTGAAAGAGATGTACTTGTA
>Ga0307512_10000758_pt1 | contig 47997 bp, 34 predicted proteins | sample 14_EM_MG_FD_200267 | JGI IMG/M metagenome (GOLD analysis project Ga0307512, IMG submission 200267) | Populus trichocarpa ectomycorrhiza microbial communities from riparian zone in the Pacific Northwest, United States - 14_EM | ecosystem: Host-associated > Plants > Roots > Unclassified | place... | reverse complement strand
CTGTTACCTTTCGAGGAACATATCGATACGAACCATATACACGATCAGGAGGAAAACGGGGATTGTTTTTAGAGGGAGCTCTTGTATAAGGACAAGAGGTTGAGTCTTAGGATAAGACGAGGAAAGACAAAGAAGTTTAGTTAGGCGGCTGTATTTAAGTTAATAAATGTTTTATTGAAACGTGGCTTATTACCCCCGTAACATTCATCTTCCAGGGAGGTCCTTTGTACACACAGGTGGTGGCAAAGGAGATCTTTCTGACAATTAAAATGCAGCCACACCATCATGTTGAAAGAGCGACTACAATGCTTTGACAATCTCTTCTGTGTCAGAAATGTATTCCACAGCAGTCATCTGCTTGTTTTTGAGCACGAGATTTCTTCTGGGTAGCACGTAGGTTTTGGCTGCTCTACAACATGTTCAAAAAGTCGTGAACCTTGGTCATTCTGGGCAATATCCTTTCCTCCGCCCCTTTCTTCATTTCCGAGTGGTTTTCTGTGTTGATTCAGGCCAATAATGGGTCAGCGCCTGCCATAATCCCGTTATTGGCTCGAGCAAACTGCCTTACAACAACCTTTTCGCAAAGAGTCTTGCCTGTGGGTTTTGACTGCCTCCAGCTGATAACATCTCGGCCTAGGGAAAAACTGGCCTCCACTCCGACACCATGAGGTATGATAGAGAATTTGTTGCGCCCAACATTAGAGAGATCGGCATACATGGAGTGTGTTTCCTCCTGTTGACACCACCTTTCGGTTATGTCCGGTAACCACAATGTAGTGCTAACCTCCATCGGGTTGGAGTGGTAATCATTGAGATTTGGATTAATTTTCCTCCGGTTTTTTGGTGCTTCAGGCGACAGATTCAAATAGAGCCTGGCGGCGGTCAATAAGCATGCTGCGCGATCCCTTCGTCCAGGTGTCGTCTCAGCCACATTGTTGGGCGTTATGTATTCTTCATCATCGCTGGACAAATCATATGGATCACAGGATGATTGACAGGATCCTAAAACCATTTGGAGGGGATAAGATTGCTCTTGGGTGAGCTTTCGTGTTTATTCACTGGCAAATGTCGATGTTTGGCCCAGTATCCATTCTCCATGTACTTCAGTAAGGCCTCTTGGTATTGGGTAGTATAGAATGTCTCGTCCTCCGGATTGATATCCATTCCTTTGGCCTACTGTCTAAACAATCCAAACTTGCAGAAAGGATCGAGGATATGTGCAGTTATGAGAAGCATGCCCGTCGATGGAGTCACTTCGGTGTACTATTTGGACAGCTGCTGTCGAGGTACCTTGACGGCGAAGAACAAGTCTTCCTTCCATGGAGTCTCTTTCTTAGCCAAATCTCGCATCACGCCATCCATGTGATCGATAATCTCATTGTACACTGTGAAAAGATGATGCAATGTGGCTATGCCTTTTCGACATCCACAGGGTTCAATATCGGAATGGCCTCAACACATCGATGACATACCTCACAATGGTCCATTCATCTTGAGTTGTGAAGAGTGGCCGGTTATCGCCGTATTTTGAGTTTTGAAGCCTCCCACATGTGAATTCACATAATTGGAAGGCGCGCTCGAGCAACTCCTGGGTCGAGTCTCAATGGGTCCTCACATCCATACTCGGAAGTACTGCGATGTGGACTCTGGCCTATTGACAGTCAATGAACTCGTTTCGACGACCAGGTGTTAGCGTAATCAATACAGCAAGCATTCTCTGCTATAAGAAGGTCAGTTTCAGCACTTTCAAAATATCTTGAAATACATACTTTCTCAACTATCATTGCTATACCTGGTTTCATGGCCGACACCTCATTGATTCTAGCAGTGTCCTCTTTTCGAAGCCTTTGACTCTTGCCAATATCTACGTTTTCATTCTCTCCAAATTGCAGATCGCGCTCATGGGCTTCACAAGACTTGGTGCGGCCTTTGACACCGAGACTGCTCATGAATGCACCTCAACCCAGCTGTATGACGTGCGCCATGCAAGGTATGCGGTTCCACAATGCAGGCCACTCGATTCCAGAGGCCTCAAGTGTTGATTGCAGCTCGCATGTCATCGAGTGATTTGAGGAGGCAATATCTGTCATAATTCCAAGCCGACAGCCGTCGGTAAGCTCAAAATGATCAAGAAAGTCCTGCAGATGTACGGCTACCCTTGCTCCAGAATGTTGGCCCTTGACCTATTACCCTCAATTAGCTTTCGAAAAGTAAAAAGAACAGGTAATCAACCTCAACGCACGCGAATTGAACTGCATCCAATGCCCAATTTCGATCGATATAGTAAGCAATGACCGATGTTATGGCTAGTGTGTTTGGTGATGTCCATCCGTCCAGAGCTAAACCAACTTTAATTCATGACGGCAATTACTGCTTAGTTGCATCCACGGTCAGTGCATAGTCCCTCCAGCAAATGTTGTGAAGAGTCATAGTGGACAGCAGCACTAGGTCATCACGTAATGCCTTATATGACCGTCATAGCTCCGGATTTGATATAGCGTTCCATGGAATGTGAGCAGAAACAAATCCTAACATGAGGTACCGATTCCACCTGTCTTGGTGAAATTGCGAAGTTTCAAAGTCCTTATCTGCCAGTTTGGAACCTTTTGTCTGTCATTTCGGTCAATATGGATCCACCTGGATGTCAAATCTGATCTTCCTCTGCAAAATTACTATTGTGATTCCTCAACTTCCTTGCCTCTTCAGGATGGCCAACACTGTTTCATCAACCGTCGAACTAGTGAATTCAGTAACCTCTGACTCTGTTAATTCGTTCAACTTTCAGATGTGAGCTTTTGCCAGCAAGTGTTTCCCGATTGATCTGGTCCCATGTTCTGATGGATGGCGAAGAACCTGATGACAAACGATACATATGATGCCAGGACTGCCGGTCTGTTCAATTCCGCAGTGTAAATAGAATCACCACGATGGGGCATATCTGGAGTTATTCCAAGCAATGGGCCGCTTCCAGTGTACATTAATTGAAGCCCACCAAGCATCGAAGATGATTTGTAGAGTAAGGTCCCTAAAATCACGTATAAAGACACGTTTATTGTTGGGAGAGATCATAACCTCGAGCAGGGAGGTGTTCAGAGATTTTGAAACCAACATGGCCGTAAGAATTGGACAGCTGGGTAATCCGACTCGAAAGACTGCCAAAAGAAACGATGCAGCAAAGCAGACTGTAGGTTCTTAAATATTGACTCGACTGCTACAAGTGAAAAAATCAGATCTGTAACACATTGCATGCATATTTGTGAAGTTGTATACAAGGTTAGATTGCAATGACTGACCGCATAAAACTTGATTTAGGAACAGCACAACGCAGTTCATTGCTGTGTAGCATTCTTAGCCTCCACAAGAACTGTTGACGCTCTCCGGGCGCTCAATTGTAGGAGGCGGATGTGATATTGTCACCAGCATATTTGCCAATAAAGGCTACCGATGGGTTCATTGTGGGTTCTCTACCTTCCTTTGACATTAGATTATCCAAGATGCAAGACCAAACATTGTTGACGCTCCGTTGGCGCTCATGTTGGCACATGGTAACGATCTGTTCATAAGCATCTTTGCCTCGAAAGGCGGCTGATAGTTCGATTATGGATCAAAGTAGTCTCAAAGCCCCTTGATATTCCATGATACAAGCCCTAAGATCATTGACACTGCATTGATGCTCATATTTACGGCACACTGACAAGGTCGTCGAAAGCATGTTTACCCACAAAGACGGCCGATAGTTCGATTGTGGATCACAGTAGTCTCATAGCCCCTTGATGTTCCACGATGTAATGCCTCAAATCGTTGACGCTCCGTTGACCCTCATTTTCAGGGCATAGTGAGGTGGCAGTTGAAAGCATTTTTGCCGAGAATGGCGGCCGATAGTTCAATTATGGATCAAAGCAGGCTCATAGCCACTTGATATTCGAAGATTCAAGAGCTGAGATCGTTGACGCTCCATTGTCGCTCAATTTTAGAGAATAGTGACGAAGTCGTCGAACGCGTTTTTGCCTAGAAAGGCTGTCGATAGTTCGATTATGGCTTAATGTTGCCGCACAGCCCTTGAATTTTCCAAGATGCAAGGCGAGAAGTTGTTGACGGTCGTGTTGATGCTCATGTTCAGGCCGTAGTAGCGATGTTTTGCAACCATTTTGGAATAGGTAGGCGGGATATAGTTCGATTATGAATGAATGTTGCAGCGAAACCATCTGGATATTCCATGAAGCAATGCCAAAAATCATTGACGCTCCGTTGACGCTCACCTTTGAGCTCACCTCGGAGACATACTAACAGTCACTGGGTGCTCAACAATTGTGCATAAAATTCATACAGTCTTTTTTGGCAGCCAGGATACCATTTCTATGTACTATCATTGGAATCCAAAATCTTCGATACATCTCACTTTCTGGGCCACCACTACACACGTCATTTGGCTGATGAATGACGTAAGTCCATCGCATTTCAGCGCTTTTGGCCGGCAATTCACCGCATAGAAATCCATGCACTAGTTTTAGATATTTATAGCGCGATGTCCTCACCATTCCTTACCCAGCTTGTTCTCCGTGATTTCCACGATGTACCATAAGCGATTGTCGAATCTTCAACCATGTGCAGGAGGTCTGACCGGAGCGTTTTGCAGAGGGCTGCATGGATTAATGCAGACTAACGGCTGTCATTCATCCGAGTTGCGGATATGCTTTGACCACTCCTTCTATGAGTCGTATGACATCACTGACTTAAACTTTGTTAGTAAATTTCGTCTCAAATTTAGGCTTTGTTTTATCATTCAACCGTAACAGGCGACACCATATATAGTTCATTGGTCGTCAATCTACTTGATTTGGTATCTAGAACATTTGCATGGCCCGTCCGGCCCTTGCACACACACTGACGAATAATCTTGTCTCACAATTTGGTCACTGAAATCCAGAAAAAGCTGACAGGTAACAAAGTAGGAACAAATGGCTTTTACTCGAGATACATTGTCATATGTACCTATTTGCCGATATATTTTTCCGCTGTGGCAGGAGCCGTCTCCATGTCTTCGTCCAAATCCGATTTCTATATGGTAAGCAGCTAGTGATGCTATACGCTGAGGCAAATGCTCACGGGTTAAACTAGATTGACAATCTCCCTCGGTGATGAATTGGGCATCGCATCAGGCATGAAAGATACTATGTAAATTGTCTTCCTGAGGTGTCTCCAAATCCAGCCTCCTTTGACTACATCCTTGTCGAGACGTCACGTGCGGCACTAGGGATTGTCCGGGGACGCGATCAAGAACTTGCATAAGCTCTGCAAATGTTGTCGGTGATGGTGTGGCAGCTGTCGTGTATGTTGGGGGCTTCATGACTGCCTGAACATTCAGTTCAGTCGTCCCGTACTTGATATCTCTCTCACGGAAGTAGCAAGCTGCGTCCCCCAATCCCCGTTGTGTCAGTTGGTCAAGCCTCATCTGCTTCTGCCGAAAACTCTCCATGAGGTGCTGTACCGTTTTGGGGATTGTGCCCATCACCCAGCCGGGTTCATCATCATCGCTCAGATTGCCAAGCTCTGTATCTTCCTCATCATCATCCTCGTCATGCCCATCCTCGTCATCTTCGGAACTTGTGAGATCGCTCAAACTGTCTCCGATAGCATTCGACATCTCGTCACATGTTGTTTCAGGCTTTGTGGTTGTCGATCGTGCCTTTTCAACATTCGTCATATGTTTTTGCTGTTGCATAATCGCTGTCTCTGCATCTTGAACTCGCTTTCTTGCCACTGCGGTCTCTCTATCGAAATAATCCTCAATCCATTTCTCGTTTTCTTCATTGCTTAAACAGTGTGTTTCCGGTCTTTTCTCTGCCCAAAGCTTCTTTTTAGATCGTAAGCTGCGCAATCCTCCCAATGCTGGAACTATTTGTGCCTCCAAGCCACTATTGCCTTTATTTGCTTGATGATGTTGTCAGGTGGATTTCTTCGTCAATGTGCCGTATTTGCGCGCCGGAAGTGGCAAATGGTTCTTTTTCGGATCATTGACCATTGTATCTTGTGTTGACCTTGTTGTTGGGCGAGATGTTGGATGTTGCAAGATATGGACCACATGGAGGCAAGCTCCATCATTCATGTCAAGGTTGGTAGGTTTCATCAAGTAGAACAAAGCAAAATCAGTGTTTTGACCATCACTTCATTGGGAATAGTCATGCTAACCGTGCATTAAGACTTGATGGTTAGCATGTGAGTCATGTAGGATCCCGGCGATGTCTTGAGACAAACATCACCAGACATCCTCTCCGTCCAAAAATGTCCTTTTTATATCTATCAAAAATAACATATCATCTGTCGTTCATCAGGATATATCCCTGCAAACAAACTAACAACATTGGTCAGACTTACTGCAAATCATGGGACTGTTGAAATCCCCTGCAGCATTATGCTGTGCAGCTATACAGAGCCAGATTCAGCTTGAATTGAAGGTGCCAGTTGGCTGTCACTCATTCGATTTTGACTTGTAGCTAACAATATAATCTTCAGGACTTCCCACTTCGTTTCGTGATCATCTTCCTTACCATTCCACAACAGCAAGTCATGGCTCCAGAAATAATTCAACCAGGTGCGATTGAAGCCGTATCGAGCCGAACGACCGGTGCCTTAAACAATGCTCCACCCAGTTATACACAGCAGCGACACAGACACGAGTGAGTTCACCGCAATGCTGCAATTGTAGCCACCGAAAATATGGCCCAGGACGCACATTTGAAAATAGTACGTATACCCGGAAGCAGCAAGAATAAGAAGCAGCATGTGATCAGATCTGAGTTGATCCATATCAATGTAGACGACGGTCAACTAACATTATCACGCACAGCTGGGGAATGCAGAGAGCTACGTGACCAAGTCATCGCTGCCCATAACAGGAAACCTCCATGGTCGACCCAGGCATTTGTCCGCACAGTCCCCGAAATTGAACTTCACAATGTTGTCAGCTCTGGGATTTTCGCTGACAAATTTCGGGATAAACATCCCCGGGAATGGACGAAACAGACTTTACTGACCTTAGAGGAGGCTACAGAGTTGTGTATGGTTGAGGTAACATCCAATTCTCACTCTAGAAGCAGCAACTAATTTCTTGTAGGTGTTTAACATGTCAGCTACTAGGGCAAGACCCGGAGGTTGGGTACAGTTTCAACAGTCCGACATGCGTCTTGCCTTGAATATGGCCAAAATGGCTAAAGGCGGGTTTTCACGTGCTGCGAGTGAGGAAACGCAACAGCTGATGAAGAAACCTTGCCCCAAAGTTTGAGAAGAGATGAATTGGGGTGTTGGGTTTCCCGGGCATAACAAGGTGAAGGCTGTGATGGAAAGACACCCAGCAATTGTTCAGGAATATCAAACCGACAGCTGTCTTCCTTGCCAAAATGTCACAGCAAAGAATCCACAGACTCGCGGGAGGCACAAAGGCACAGGTGCACCTCGACAACAACCAGCGCCAATGAGGCCCGGACTGCCACGTGCAGCACCTGATGACAGTGGGAGAACTCATCTCTCCAAAACAGAAGGTGTGCCGCCCGGATATATGTATATACATACTCCACTTCCCAGTGCTCGAGTATTCAATCTTGATCAAAATGCCAAGGATTGCATGCGCGATAAAGATTTCATTCCAGATTTGCTGACTGATGAAGGTCCATCCACAGGTTAGTACAGTATCAGCTGCGTGGGTATGCAGCTGACATCCATTTTGTAGACGACAGCAGCCTTGTGAGTGAACATGACAGCGAAGACGAGAGTTGACTCAAGGGAATGGGATTTCTGAGTAGTATCATGATCCACAGTTAGCAGACACTTTAAAGTATATTTTAAAGGGTATATTTATACGCATCATTAAAGAACAATGTAGTTAGAAAGGAGAATGTACATGTACAGCACAGAATGGCTGCCACAAGACCATCATTGATATAGTATGCCAAAGTGAATGGTTCCATATTGCAGTTACGCCTGTGGCAAAATGAGCCTCAACGGAGCGTCAACAATTTCAGGTCCTGTAAGTCGGGGAATAAAGATGCAATTTGGTAGTCAATACACATAATGGAAGTGTTCCCACCCTTTATAGGCAAAAGAGAAAGCAACATGCTCCCTGCCCCATCATGAAGATGAGCGTCAACAGAGCTTCAACGATTTTATGTCATGTTAGTCTGGCAATTATGAAGGAATTTTGCTGTGGTTATACATAACAACAGCATTTACAACCTTTAGACTCAAATAAGAAAGCGAAACGCTCCCTGCCCCATCTTGCAAATGAGTGCCAACAGAGTGTCAACGATTTTTGGTCTTGTTAGTCTGGTAATAAGCAAGTAATTTTGTAGTGGTTATACATAACAACAGTATTGACAACCTTTATATGCAAAAAAGAAAGCCAGATGCTCTGTGTCCCATCTTGAAAATGGGTGTCAATGGAGCGTCAATGATTTTTGGTCACGTAAGTCGGGTAATAAAAACACGATTTGGCAGGGAGTTCACATAATGGAAGTATTGCCACCCCTCATTGGCAAAAAAAAAAAAGCAACACGCTCCCTGCCCCATCTTGAAAATGTCCATCAACAGAGCGTCAACGATTTTAGGTCTTGTTAGTCTGGTAATTAAGAAGTAATTTTGAAGTGGTTATACCCAACAACGGTATTGACAACATTGATACACAAAAAAGAAAGCGAGATGCTCCGTGTGCCATCTTCAAAATGAGCATCAACGGAACTTCAACAATTTTTGGTCCTGTAGGTCGGGTAATAAAAACGCGATTTGGTAGTAATTACACATAATGGAAGTGTTGCCATCCTTTATAGGCGAAAAGGAAAGCGTCACGCTCCCTGCCCCATCATGACAATGTGCGTCAATGGAGTGTCGACGATCTTGCGCCTTCGATCATGGTGTATCGAAGCGCACTGCGGCTGTTATCATGCATATACTCAGTTTTGGACATTTTTGTGGTCTAAAACGCTTGTGAACACTTAGTTGAACCATTGTAAATGAAATGTGTTGTTACAGTTCAGGAGGCTATCGCCGGAATATCATTTGCTTAGTTGCTTATAAAGGTTGCTAATCACTTGTTCATGGATACGTGCGATCAAGCGCCACTTAGATTACCCAAGATTCAAGACCATCATTTGTTGACGCTCAATTGACGCTCATTTTCAGGATAGGGTAGGGAGCGTCTCTCCACTTGTTTGCTATATAAAGGTGGTCAATACATCAGAAAATGACAATGCAGTTCCGTAGTCGATATTTTGCAATTAACAGTAGGATATCTCAATGCGACCATAAATAGAAAAACTCGAAATGCAGAGCCGGAGATTGGACCCGACAAGCCTAGCCAGACCAGGCGAAACCCGAGGGTTGACGGGTATGGGGCCGGGTTTGGACTGCCAACAAGCAGCAGGTCAGGGTGTTGGTCGGTTCTGGAACTGAACCGAACTGTTTATCCGGTCCAAACCCGGACCGCAGGCGGGATACCCACACCCGTTGCTAACACTAACCCTCCCACTACTTCAAAACGTTGTGAACCTTGGCCATTCTGTGCAATTTGCTTTCCTTTGCCTCTTTCTTCGTTTCCGGGTTGTTTTGTGGGTTCATTGAATCCAATTCTCGGTCAGTGCCGGCCAAAATTCAGTTATTGGCTTGAGCATGCTACCTTACAACGACTTTTTCACGAAGAGTCCTGCCTGTGGTTTCTGACTTCCTCCAGCCCATAACATCTCAGCCTAGGGAAATGCTGGCCTCCACTCCAACACTATGTGGTATGATAGAGAATGTGACTTGCGCCATGTTAGAGAGATTGGCGTACTCTGAGTGCATTTCCTCCTGGTGACGCCACCAGTCAGTTATGTCCGGTATCCAAAATGTACTGCTAATCTCCATTGGGTCAGAGTGGTAATCATTGAGATTTGGATTTATGTGCCCCCACTTCTTTGGTGCTTCAGGCGGCGAATTCAACTGTGGCCTGGCGGCCGTCAATACCCGTGCTGCACGATCGCTTCGTCAGGGTGTCGACTCAGCCACATTGTTAGGCATCAAGTATTCTTCATCATCCCTGGACAAATCATGTGGATCAAACGATGATTGACAGGATTCTGAAACTGTTGCAGAGGAGACGAGATTGCTCCTGGTGAAGCTTTTGTATTTATTGACCGGCACACATTGACGTTTGGCACAATATTCATTCTCCACGTACTTCAGAAAGGCCTCTTGGTAATGGGTAGTATAGGATGTCTCATCCTCAGGATCAATATCCATTCCGTCGTCCCACATTCTAAAGAATCACAACTTCCAGAAAAGATCGAGGATATGTGCAGAAATGAGAAGCATGCCCATCGATGGAGTCACTTCAGCGTAATATTTGGACACCTTCTGTTGAGTTAACTTCACGGCGAAGAATAAGTCTTCATTCCATTCAGTCGTGTTCTTAGCCAAAGCTCGCATCACGCCATCCATGTGATCGAACATGTCATTGCCCACTGTGAAAACATGATGCAATGTGACTGTATGCCTCGTCGACATCCACAGGGTCCAATATCGGAATGGTCCCAGCACTTCCATGATGTACTTCACAATGGTCCATTGATCTTGTGTTGTGAGCAGTGGCCGGTGATTGCTATATTGTGGGTTTGTAAGCCACTCGGGTGTGACTTCACATAATCGGAAAGCATGATTGAGCAACTCCAGTGTCGAGTTCCAACGTGTATTCACAGCCATAATCGGAAGTACCGCAATGCGGGCATTGGCTTTTGGACAGTCAATGAACTCGTTTCGACGACCAGGTGTTAGCGTAGTCAATACAGCAAGCATTTTCTGCTATACGAAGGTCAGTTTCGGCAGTTTCAAAATATTTTGAAATACATCCTTTCTCAATGATCTTTGCTAAACCTGGTTTCATGGCCAACACCCCATTGATTCTAGCGGTGCCCTCTTTTCCAAGCCTTTGACTATTCCCAATGTCTACGCTTTCATTCTCTTCAAATTGCTGATCGCGCTCATGGGCTTCCCAGGACTTGGTGTGACCTTTTACACCGAGACTGCTCATGAATGCACCAAAAGCCAGCTGTATGACATACGCCATGCATGGTATGTGGTCCCTCAATGCAGGCCCCTCAATTCCAGAGGGCTCAAGTGTTGATTGCAGCTTGCGTGTCATCGAGCAATTTGAGGAAGCATTATCTGTCCTAATTCCAAGAAAAGTGCCGTCGGTAAGCTCAAAATGATCAAGCACGTCCTTCATATGTACGGCTAGTCTTGCTCCAGCATGTTGGACCTTGACCAATCATCCTTAATTTGCTTTCGAAACGTGAATAGAACAGGCAATCAACCTCATCGAAAGCAAGTTGAACTTCATCCAATGCCCAATTACGATGCATATGGTAAGCAACGACTGACGTTATGCCTAGTTTGTTCGTTGATGTCCATCTGTCGAACGCTAAACTGACTTTTTTTCGTCACAGCAATTGCTTCCTCATTGCTTCCATGGTAAGTGCATATTCCCTCCGGCAGGTGTTGCTGAGGGTCGTAGCAGATGGCAGCACTAGGTAGTGTTAGCAACGGATCCGTTTTCGGACCATTTCTACTATAGCGGTTCCAAGAAAACCTGGACCAAGCCGGTTGGGTCCGGGTTTGTGGCAAACGGTTCCTTCAATTAAGTCCTTGAATATTCATCTGATAATTTAGTGTTTGGTACATGAAAAATCGAGTTTCAGATGGTGCATCCTTTGGCGGTCTCCAATTTTTGATATCTTCAACACTCAGCAAGTGGCTTTGAAATTATTGTCATTTTGGGCCGAAAAACGAGGTTTTTGGGCTACCGCTTGCAGAGGTTTAATGATATCGAAAATCGGAGACGGCCAAAAGATGCGCCGTGCTGAGCTGCATATTTTACATACCAAACACTGAACTCTCTGATCAATATTTGTGGCCTTACAGTGATGGTTCGCTTAAAAAATCGTCGATTGTTGATGGGGTAAGGCGATTGCCACGCAGACCTATAAACCCGGCCGGGTCCAAACCTGGAACCGTTGCTAACACTAGCACTTGGTCATCGCGTCACGCCTTATATGACTGTCATAGCTCCAGATTTGATATAGTGTTTCATGGAATATGAGCTGAAACATAGGCTAACATGAGGTAGCGATTCCATGTGTCTTGGTGAAATTCAGAAGTTTCAAAGTCCTTACCTGCCAGTTTAGAAAGTTTCGTCTGTCATTTCGGTCAATATGGATCAACCTGGATGTCAAATCTGATCTTCCCCTGCGAAATTACTATTGTGATTCCTCAACTTCCTTGCCTCTTTAGTATCACCAAAGCTGTTTCATCAACTGTCGAACTGGTCAATTCAGTAACCTCTGACTCTGTCAATTCAATTCACTCTGTGATGTGAGCTTTTGCCAGCAAGTGTTTCCCCATGGAGCAAGTCCCATGTTCTGATGGATGGCGCAGAACTTGAAGACAAACGATACATATGATGGCAGCGCTGCCGGTCTCCGCAATTCCGCAGTGTAAATAGAATCTCCATAAAGGCACATGTCTAGAATTATTCCAAGCAATAGGCCGCTTCGAGTCTACATTCATTGAAGCCCACCAAGCATCGACGATGATTTGTAAAGTAAGGTCGCTCAAATCACAAATAAAGACATGTTAATTTTTGGAAGAGATCATAACCTCGAACAATGAGGTGTTCAAACATTTTGAATCCGACATTCCAGTACAAATTGGAAATCTGCGTAATCCGACTCAAAAGACTGCCGAAAGTAACGATACAGCAAAGCAGACTGTGGGTTCTTCAATATTGACTCTACTGCTACAAGTAAACAAATCAGGTCTGTCTGACATTCCATGCATATTTGTGAAGTTGAATACAAGGACAGTTTGCAAAGACTGACCGCATACAACTCGATTTAGTTACAGCACAATGCAGTTCATTGCTGTGTAGCAATCTGAGCCTCCACAAAAACTGTTGAGGCTCCGCGGGCGCTCAATTGTAGGAGGCGGACACGATATTGTCACTAGCATTTTTGCCAATACAGGCTGATGATAGGTTCATTGTGGGTTATCTGCATACCATTGCCGTTGGATTTTCCAAGAGGCAAGATCATGAATCATTGACACTCCATTGACGCTCATTTTGGGACATGGTCACGATCATGTCGTAAGCATTTTAGCCTAGAATGGTGGCTGATAGTTCAATTATGAATCAAAGTTGTCCCATAGCCCCTCAATATTCCAAGATGCAAGGCCTGAACTCGTTGACGCTCCGTTGACGCTCAATTGTAGGGCATTTTGACGAAGTCGTCAAAAGCATTGTTGCCAAGAAAGGTAGCCGATAGTTCAATCATGGCATAATGTCGCCGCACAGCCCATGCATTTCCCAAAATGCAAGGCCAGCAGTCGTTGATGCTCATTGTTTGGATATGGAAGCGAGGTTGTCGCAACCATTTTCGCCAAGAAAGGCGGCCGATAGTTCGACCATGGCGCAATGTTGCCGTGCAGCACTTGCACTTTCAATGATGCGAGGCCAAAAGTCGTTGATGCTCAGTCGATGCTCATTTCTAGGACATAGTAGCGATGTTGTCCCAATCATTTTCGCCTAGAATGGCGGCCAATAGTTCGACTATGGCTTAATGTCGCCACACAGCACTTGAATTTTCCATGATGCAAGGCCCAAAGTCGTTGATGCTCTGTTGACACTCATTTTTAGGACATAGCAGCGATGTTGGCGCAACCATTTTTGACCAGAGAGGCGTGCTATAGTTCGGTTGTGAGTGAATGTTGCAGCAAACCCATCTGGATTTTCCATGATGCAATGCCAAAAATTGTTGACGCTCCGTTGACGCTTACCTTTGAGCTCACCTTAGAGACATACCAACAGTCATTGGGTGCCCAACAATTGTACATGAAATCCGTACAGTCTTTTTTGGCAGCCAGTATACCGTTTCTATGTATTATCATTTGAATCCAAAATCTTCGAGACATCTCAGTTTCCGAGCCGCCACTGTACATGTCATCTGCATGATGAATGATGTAGGTCCATCGCGTTTCAGTGCTTTTGGCTGGCAATTTACAGCATAGAATTTCACACACTACTTTCAGAAATTTATAGCCCGACGTCCTCACCATTCCTTATCGAGCTCATTCTCCTTGATTTCCATGACGTGACATAAGCAATTTTCGTTTTTTCGACCATGTGCAGGCTGTCTGAACAGAGAGTTATGTAGTTGGCTGCATGGATTAATGCAGACTGATGGCTGTCATTCATCCGGGTAATGGATGTGCTTTGATCTCTCTTTCTATGAGTCGTATGACATCATGGACTTAAACTTTGTTAGTAAATTTCTTCTGAAATTTATGTTTTGCTTTATCATTTAACCCTAACAGGCAACACCATATACAGTTCATTGTATGTCAATCTACATGATTTGGAGTCTAGAACATTTGCATGGTCCGTACGACCCTTGCGCACACACCGATGAATAATCCTATCCCACAATTTGGTCACTGCAATCCTGAAAAAGCTGACACATAACAAAGTAGGTACAAATTGCTTTTACTTGTGATACGTCGTCAAAAATTCTTGTTTGGCTAACTACTGCTCCATTGATGCTGGAGCCGTCACCATGTGTTCGTCCAGATCCGATTTCTATGTGGTAATTGGCTATCGACGCTATCTGCTGGGGTAAAAGCTCACGGGTTGAACTGGAATCCCAATCTCCATTTGTGACGAATCCAGCAGTCCATCTGGCATGAGAGATACTATGTGATTGTCTGCCTGAGGATTCTCCAAACCCAGCCTCATTTGACTACTTTCTTGTCGAGACTTCACTTGCGGCATTTGTGATTGTCCGGGGACGATATCAAGAACCTGCATAAGCTCTGCAAATGGAGTCGGTGATGGTGTGGCTGCTGTCGTGTCTGTTTGGGGCTTCACAACTGCCGGAACCATCAATTCAGTCCTCCCATACTTCATATCTCTTTCATGGAAGTAAGCGGCCGCGTCCCCCCATCCCGGTTGCATCGGTTCGTCAAGCTTCATCAGCTTCTGCCAAAAGCTCTCCACGCGGTGCTGTACCATTTTGGGGATTGTGCCCATCACCCAGCCAGGTTCGTCATCTTCGCTCAGCTTGCCAAGCTCTGTATCTTCTTCATCATCATCCTTGTCTTCCCCATTCTCCTCATCTGAGAAACTTGGAAGATCGCTCAGACTGTCTCCGATAGCATTGAACATCTTCTCAAATGTTGTTTCTGGCTTTGTGGTTGTCGATTGTGCCTTTTCAACAATCCTCATATGTTCCTGCTCTTGCATAATCACTGTCTTGGCATCATGAACTCGCTTTCTTGCCACTGCGGTCTCTCTATCTACATAATCCTTGATCCATGTCTCTTTCTCTTCTTTGCTTTAAAAGTGTGTCTCCCGTCATTTCTCAGCTGAAAGCTTTTTGTTAGATTGTAAGCTGCGCAATGCTCCCAACGCTCAGTGCATCTCTGTCTCCATGCCACTTTTGCCTTTATTCGCTTGATGACGTCGTCCTGTGAATTTCTTCGTCGATTTGCTGTAGTTACCCACCGGAAGTGGCGAAAGGTTCTTTTTCAGAGCATTGCCCATTGGCTCTTGTGTTGACCTTGTTGTTGGGCGAGATGTTGGATGTTGCCAGATATAGACCATATAGAGGCAAGCTGCGTCTTTTATGTCAACGTTGGTAGGTTTGATCAGTTTGAACAAAGCAGAATCAGCGTTTTGGCTGTCACTCCATTGCGAATAGTCATGCTTACCGTACATTAAGACTTGATGGTTAGCGTGTGATTCATGTAAGATCCCGGGGATGTGTCGAGACAATTATCACCAGATGTCCTTTCCGTCAAAGAATGTCCTTTTTATATCTATCAAAAATGAGATATCAGCTGTCGTTCATCACAATGTATTCCTGTAAACACACAAACAACATCGGACCGACTCGCTGCAAATCGCGCAACCATTGGAATCCCCTGCAGCTATACGCAGTGCCGCTTTAAGCAGTCGGATTCAGCTTTAATTGAAGGTGCAAGTTGGCTGTCACTCATTCCATTTTGACTTGTAGCTAACTATATTATCTTCAGGACTTCCCACTTCTTTTTGTGATTATCTTCCTCACTATTCCACAACAGCAAGTCATGGCTCCAGAAACACTTCAACCAGGTGCAATTGGAGCGGAATCAAGCTGAATGACAGGTGCTTCAAACAATGCGCCACCAGGTGAGACACAGCAGCAACGCAGACACCAGTTGGTCCACCGCGATGCTGCAATTGTAGCCAGTGAATATGTGACCCAGGATGCACATTTACAACATTGTACGTAAAACCGGAAGCAGCAAGAATAAGACTCAGCATGCGATCAGTAGTGAGTAAATCCATATCGATGTAAATGACGGTCAACTAACAATGAAATGCACAGCTGGGGTACGTTGTGAGCTATGTGACCGATTCATTGCTGACAGTAACGGGAAACCTCCATGGTCGACCAAGGCATCTGTTCGCACAGTGCACGAAATTGAATATCACGATGATTCCAGTTCTGTGATATTTGCAGACGAATTTGGCGATTAACGTCTCTGGGAATGGACCGAACAGGCTTCACAGACCTTAGCGGAGGCTACGGAGTCATCCATGGTTGAGGTAACAGCCGAATCTCACTCTAGAAGCAGCAACTAATTTCTTGTAGTTCTTCAACATGTCAGCTGATATGGCAAGACAAGGAGGTCGGGTACAGCTTGAACAGTCCGACATGCGTCTAACCTTGAATATGGCCAAAATTGTCAAACAAGGGTTTTCGCGCGCTGCAATGGAGGACACACAACAACTCATCAAGAAACCTCACGCCCAAGTCCGAGGAGAGAAGAAGCAGCGTGTTGTATTTCCCGGGCATATCAAGGTGAATGCTGCGATAGAAAGACACCCGGCAATGTTTTGTGACCATCAAATGGACAGCTGTCTTACTTGCGAATATTGCACAGCAAAGAATCCACAGACTCGCCGGAGGTGCATTGGCACGGGTGCACCTCCACCACGATCGGCACCACCAAGGCCCGGAACACCACCCGTGCCACCTGTTGACAGGGAGAGAACTCAAAGCTCCGAAACAGAAGGTTTGCCACCTGGATATCTATATATACATACTCCGCTTCACAGCGCTCGATTTTTCAATCATGATCCATGTTGCAAGGATCGCATGCGCAATAAAGATTTCATTCCAGATTTTCTGACTGAAGGAGGTCCATCCACAGGTTAGTACACTATGAGCTGTGTGGGAATGCAGCTGACAGCCATTTTGTAGACGACAGCAACCTTGTGAGTCAACATGACAGCCAAGCCGAGAGTTGACAGAAGGGAATGGGATTTTTGTGTATTGTCATTATCTACAATTAGCGTACACTTTAAAGTATATTTTAATGGGTATATTTATATGATTCATTAAAGTACATTGTAGTTAGATTAGAGAACGTACATGAACAGCACAGAACGGCTGCCAGAAGACCATTATTGATAGAGTATGCCGTAGTGAATGGTTCCATTTTACCGTTATGCCCATGGGAAAATGAGCGTCAATGGAGCATCAAAGATTTTTGGTCCTGTAAGTCGGGTCATAAAAACGCGATTTGGTAGTGAATACACTTCATGGATGTGTTGCCACCCTGTATAGGCAAAGAAAACACAACACGCTCCATGCGCCATCTTGAGAATGAGCGTCAACAGAGCGTCAACGATTTTAGGTCTTGTTAGTCTGGTAATTAAGAAATAATTTTGTAGTGGTTATACATAACAATAGCATTGACAACCTATATACGCCAAAAAGAAAGCGAGAAGCTCCCTGCCCCATCTTGAAAATGAGTGTCAACGGAGCGTCAACGATTTTTGGTCATGTAAGTTGGGTAACAAAAATGCGACTTGGCAGGGAGTACACATGATGGAAGTGTTGCCACCCTTTGTAGGCAAAAAAAAAAGCAGCACACTCCCTGCCCCATCTTGAAAATGTCCGTCAACAGAGCGTCAACAATTTTAGGTCTTGTTAGTCTGGTAATTAAGAAGTAATTTTTTAGTGGTTATACATAACAACAGCATTGACAACCTTTCTACGCAAAAAAGAGAGTGAGATGCTCCCTGCCCAATCTTGAAATTTTGCGTCAACAGAGTGTGAATGAGTTCTGGTCCTGTATGTCGGGTAATAAAACCGTGATTTGGTAGTGATTACACATAATGGAAGTGTTGCCATCCTTTATAGGCGAAAAAGAAAGCAACACGCTCCCTGCCCCAGCTTGGAAATGTGCGTCAATGGAGTGTCAGCGATCTTGGGCCTTCGATTATGGTTCATTGAACCGCGCTGTGGCTGTTACAGTCCATATACTCAGTTTTGGCCGTTTTTCTCATCTAAAACGCTTGTGAACACCTAGTTGCACCTTTGTAAATGAAATCAGTTGTTACTGTTCAGGAGGCTATTGCGGGAATAGCATTTGCTTATTTGCTCATAAAGGCTGCTAATGACTTGTTTATAGATACGTGCAATTAAGCGCCAGTTAGATTACCCAAGATGCAAGACCATCAATTGTTAATACTCCATTAACACTCATTTTCAAGATATGGTAGGGAGCGTCTCTCTACTCGTTTGCTATATAAAGGTTGTCAATACATCAGAAAATGTCAATGCAGTACCATAGTCAATATTTTGCAATTAACAGTAGGATATCTGAATGTGACCATAAATAGAAAAACCTCAGACGCAGAACCTGAGATCGGAACGGACGGGTCCAGCCAATCCCGGCAAAACCCTTGCATTGACAGGTACAGGTCTGGGTTTGGCCCGCCAAGACGCAGCGGGTCGGGATTTTGAATGGGTTAAGAACCGAACCGACACAGTTTTACAGTCCCAACCTGGACCGCTGGTGGCGTTACCCGTACCCGTTGCTCACACTATTGCCAGAACCTCCAAAAAATGAAATTGAGGTTTCCCTGGCATATGGCATTGCTCTAATGATTCTGAATGTTCAAGGAGTAGTTGCAATTGGTTCATGAACCTCAGAAACCTCACCCCGGCAGGTGGAAATGAATCATTTCAACACGTATTTTACTCCTTCCAGGTCACAAATTCACAATTGCAATTTCTGAACCACAGATTACTTCTATTCGAGTTCTCATCAAACTAAAATCCATCTCTGGCACTGAAATCTAGGGTCCCACACAAACACCTACCAGGCTGCAATCTAAGGGGGGCAGCACTGAAGGGTGATGTGGTGAAACAGCAGAGCTAGATGGCAGAAAGCCCATCTTCAACACTCCGCCGCACCTCTGGCGGCATTCAAAAAGAATTTTTGAGAAAGAGGGGTTCTGGCTCCAGCTGTGTAAGCGGGCGAGACGGTATGATACTACCCAGCCATGAGGATCCACACAATTGGATGGATATACAAAATCCAGGCAAGTGCAAGTGAGAGCAAAAGCACAGAAAGATAGAGTGTGTAAATTGTTGTATGATGAAAAGATGAGTTGCGTCTGTATCTCCGTACGCCCCCGTTGCCCAGTCAATATTGCATATACCCCAACTTGGTTGCACCATCTTGATGTACTCGACAAGCCGACCCGATGGTGCCTACCAGTGAGTCGTTCGGAGTTGATCTGCAAATGATCGAAGCGGGGCCAGCCTGGCAAGAGGAGGAAGAGGAGATGGAGCAGTACAGCAGTGAATCGAGAGCCAATGATGGATGTGCCGCAGCACCCTTGTCTCGTCTCGATGTACTCGACGAGACGAATTGATTGAGCCTGCCAGCAAGTCAATCCGAGTTGATCTCCAAAAGTTCGAAACTGGTCAGACCTGGAAGGGAAGCCAGAGTGGGAGGAGTAGAGTAGCAAATGGTGAGCCAGTAATGGATGTACCCCAGTCTCCTTGCACTGCAATGATATACACGACGAGTGAAATTGATTGATCCTATGAGAGAGTCAATCGGAGCTGATCTGCAAATGATCGATGGGGATCGGCCCTGCAGAAGGAGGAGGAGGAAGAGAATAGCAGCAAATTGAGAGTCAATAATGGACGTACCACATCTTCCTTGCAAAGTCTTAATGTACTCGATGAGACGAATCGATTGAGCATACAAGCAAGTCAATCAGAGCTGATCTGCAAAAGTTCGAAACTGGTCAGACCTGGAGGAGCAGGATGAGGAGGACGAGGATGAGGAGGAGGAAGAACAGCAAATCCAAAGTCAATCTTGGACGTACCCCAGCGCCCTTCCACCGGCTCAATGTACTCGACGAGCTTCAGCGATAGAGCATACCAGCAAGTCAATCGGAGTCGATCTGCAAATGTTCGAAAGGGGTCAGCCCGGAAGGTTGAGTTGAACAGCAAATCATGTCCCAATAATGGACGTAACGCATCGTCCTTGTCTCGTCTTGATGTCCTCGACAAGCCGAATCGATTGAGCCTACCAGCACGTCCATCAGAGTTGATCTGGAAAAGTTTGAATGGGGTTTGCGCTGGAGACTCGAGCAGCAGTAGAGCAGCGAATCGAGAGCTCATAATCGATGTATCCTAGCGTCCTTGCCCCATCTTGATGTACTCGACGAGACAAATCTATTAAGCCTACCCGCGAGTCAATCAGAGTTGATCTGCAAGAGCCCAAAAGGGGTCAGCCCTGGAGGTGGAGTAGAACAGCAAATTGAGTGCCAATAATGGACATGGTCCGGTACCCTTGCACCACCTTGATGTACTCGACAAGGCGAATCGATTGAGCCTACAATTGAATCAATCATGGGTGATTTGGACAATTCTGAACTCGAAGCCAGTCAGCGGTAGAGAAGATGGTTGTGATAAGGCTTCATATGGCAAATTAGCACATTGTGAAGGCCTGGGTGATGGTGGTGATGCAAACACAGGATGGAGAAAGTAAAATAAGGCTTCAGAGGTTGAAATGGTTGTCAGGGTGATAGGGATGGTGATGGTGATGGTGATGGTGATCAGGCTGCAAATACAGTTCGAGAAAATGAACTAAGGTTGCAGGGGTTCAAGGTTAGTAAGAAAAATCTCTAAGTGCGAAATCAGCAATGTACAATCGGCAGAGAGATTTCACATATCAAGTGTTGCAATTGGTCATCACAACAATGTAATAAAGCGTCCAGAAGCTTGATTTAAGAAAATGCTGTCGCAGCCCATTTCATAATTTTGGGAAACCTGGCTGATGTTGGTGTGTGGGGTGTGGGTTCAGAAACTAATTTCGCTTTTTGGTGATGTCTCCTCGAATGTTTTTACAGGCTTTCTGGTTGTTGATCCCGCCATTGCAGCATTTCTCATATCTTCCTGCGGTTGCATGATTGCTGTCTCAGCGTCTTGAATGCAGTTTCTTGGCACAGCGGTCTCGCTATCCACATGATCCCTGATCCATTATTCTATCCGTTGGTTGCACAAAAAGTGCATTTCTCATCCTTTTTCCGCCAAAAGATTCTTTTTAGATCTTAAGCTGCGCAATGCTCCCAATGCTCAGACCAATTGTGCCTCCAAGCTGCTCTTGCCTTGATTTGCTTGATGACATCGTTGTGTGGATGGCTTGGTCGATTTGCTGTATTTGGCAGCTGAAAGTGGTGAATGGTTTTTTTCGAAGCATTGAGCAATGTATCTAGTGTTGACTTTGTTGTTGGGCGAGATGTTGGATGATGCAAGAAGTGGACCACATGGAGGCATGCTGCATCTTTTATGTCAAGGTTGGTACGTCTGGTCAAGTTGAACAAAGCGAAATCTGCGTTTTGACTATCACTTCATTGGGAGTAGTAATGCTAAACATATAACATAACTTGATGGTGAGTGTCTGTTTTATGTATGATCCCGGGGATGTTGAGAGACAATCATCACCAGACGTCCTTTCCGTCGAAGATTGTCCTTTTGATATCTCACGAATATGAGATTTCTGCCATGGTTTGCTGCAGGGTATCGTTGTAAACAAACAACCAACATCAGACCGACTTACTGCAAATCAAGGGACAGTTAGAAACCCTTGCAACCGGCAGCTGTACGCTGTAGAATTCCTCTCGAGCAGAACATACAACTTGGCTGCCACTTCTTCCATTTTGACTTGGAGATAACTATATATTCCGCAAGACTTCCCACTTCTTTTCATTATCATCTTCCTCACCTTTTCCACAACAGCAAATCATGGCTCCACAACAACCTCAGCCATCTGGAAGCAGATCCGAATCGAGCCAATCACCGGGTACTCTATCCAATGTGCCACCTGCTGAGACTAAGCAGCAGCGCATACACCAGGTAGTCCACCGCAACACTGCCAATGCAGCCTCAGCAAATATTACCTGGGACTCTCAGTTACAAATCATCCTTAAAACCAGAAGCAGGAGGCATAAGAAGCAGCATGAGATTGAATGGGAGTATATCCGTATTGTGGCAGCCGGCCGTCATCTAACAATATAATGTAAGGCTGGGGTATGTAGAGAGCTATGTGAACAATTTATCTCTGCCAGTAATGGGAAACCACTGTGGTCAACCAAGACATTTATCCACACAGTCGGCGATATCAATCTTCATGACGGTCTCTGTTCGGGCATTTTCGCAGATGAATTTCATAATAAGCATCAGCAAAAGCGAAATTAGTTTCCAAAAGCTGACCCCATGCACCGACATCGGCCAGGTTTCCCAAAATTATGAAATAGGCTGCGACTGCATTTTCTTGATTCAACTTTCTGGAGGCTTCATTAGATCGTTGTGATGACCGATTGCAACACTCGAGATGTGAAATCCGTCTGCTGATTGCATGTTTCTGATCTTGCACTTAGTGATTATTCTTACTAACCTTGAAACCCTGCAATCTTATTTCATTTGCTCGAACTGTATTTGCAGCCTGGTCACAATCACCATCACCATCACCATTCTCTTTACCCTGACAACCATTTTGACCCCTGATGCCTTGCTTTGCTTTCTCCATCCTTGATGTGCATTACCGCCATCACCCAGGTCTTCACAATTTACTAATTCACAAGATGAAACTTTATCGCATTCTTCTTCTCTGCTGCTGACCATCTTCGAGTTCAAAAGTATGCAAAACAACCGTGATTGAATCACTGGTAGGCTCAATCAAATTGTCTGATCGAGTACATGAAGATGTTGCAAGGACGCTAGGATACATCGATTATTAGCTCTCTATTTGCTGCTCTACTGGTTCTCCAGTTTCCAGGGCAGACCCCTCTTGATCTTTTCAAGATCAACTCCAATGGACTCGCTGGTAAGCTCAATCAATGTCTCTTGTCGAGCGCATCAAGATGGTGCAAGGACTCTAAGATACATCGATTATTAGCTCTCGATTTGCTGCTCTACTGCTTCTCCAGTCTCCAGGGCAGAACCCTTTTGAACTTTTCCAGATCAACTCAGATTGACTTGCTGGTAGGCTCAATCGATTTCCCACGTTGAGTGCATCAAGATGGTGAAAGGACGCTAGGATACAACGATTATTAGCTCTCGATTCGCCACTCAACTGCTGCTCCAGTCTCCAGGGAAGACCCATTTCGAACTTTTCCAGATCAACTCCGAATGACTCACTGGTAGGCTCAATCGATGTCTCTCATCGAGTACATCAAGATGGAACAAGCACGCTAGGATACATCGATTATTAGTTCTCGATTTGCTGCTCTAATGCTTCTCCAGTCTCCAGGGCAGACCGCTTTCGAACATTTGCAGATCAACTCCGATTCACTCACTGGTCACCCCAATCGATTTGCCTCGTTGAGTTCATCAAGATGGTGCAAGGATGCTAGGATACATCGATCATTAGCTCTCAATTTGCCGCTCTACTGCAGCTCCAGTCTCAAAGGAAGACCCCTTTCAAACTTTTCCAGATCAACTCTGACTGACTCACTGGGAGGCTCAATCAATTTGTCTCGTCGAGTACATCAAGATGGTGCAAGGATGGTAGGATACATCAATTATTAGCTCTCTATTCCCCGCTCTCTTGGTTCTCTAGTCTCCAGAGTTATTAAGGCCAAAGCAAAAGAAGCTTGAGCGAACGAGCCGTCAAACTCAGAAAGAAGAGAAGCAGAGGAGACCCTTTTCGAACTTTTCAAGATCAACCCAGATTGACTTGCTGGTAGGTCCAATCGATTTCTCTCATCAAGTTCATCAAGATGGTACAAGGACGCTAGGATACATCGATTATTAGCTCTCAATTCGCTGCTCTACTGCTTCTCATGTCTCCAGGGCAGACCACTTTTGAACTTGTCCAGATCAACTCCAATTGACTCGCTGGTAGGCTCAATCGATTTGACTCGTGGAGTACATCAAGATGGCGCAAGGACCCTAGGATGCATCGATTATTAGCTCTCGATTCGCTGCTCTACTGCTGCTCCAGTCTCCAGGGAAGACCGATTTCGAACTTTTCAAGATCAACTCCAATTGACTCCCTGGTAGGCTCAATCGATTTCTCTTGTCGAGCGCATCAAGATGGTGCAAGGACGCTAAGATACATCGATTATTAGTTCTCGATTCGCTGCTCTACTGCTTCATAAGTCTCCAGGGCAGACCGCTTTCGAACATTTCCAGATCAACTCCAATTTACTCGCTGGTCGGCTCGATCGATTTGCCTCATTGAGTTCATCAATATCGTGCAAGGATGCAAGGTTACATCGATTATTAGCTCCCGATTTGATGCTCTACTGCTGCTCCAGTCTCAAGGGAAGACCCCTTTCAAACATTTCCAGATCAACTTTGACTGACTCACTGGAAGGCTCAATCAATTTGTCTCGTCGAGTACATCAAGATGGTGCAAGGACGCTAGGATACATCAATCATTAGCTCTCTATTCGCCGCTCTGCTGGTTCTCTAGTCTCCAGAGCAGACCCCTTTCGAACTTTTCAAGAACAACCCAATTGACTCGCTGGTAGGCCCAATTGATTTCTCTCATCAAGTACATCAAGATGGTGCAAGGATGCTAGGATACATCGATTATTCGCTCTCGATTCGCTGCTCTACTGCGTCTCATGTCTCCAGGGCAGACGGCTTTCAAACTTTTCCAGATCAACTCTGATTGACTCGCTGGAAGGCTCAATCGATTTGTCTTGTCGAGTACATCAAGATGGCGCAACGACGCTAGAATGCATCGATTATTAGCTCTCGATTCGCTGCTCTACTGATGCTGTAATCTGCAAGGAAGACCGCGTTCAAACTTTTCCAGATCAACTCCGATTGAGTCACTGGTAGGCTCAATCGATTTGTCTCGTCGAGTACATCAAGATGGTGCAAGTACGCTAGGATTCATCAATTATTACCTCTCAATTCGCTGCTCTACTGCTTCTCTAGTCTCCAGGGCAGATGCCTTTCGAACATTTCTAAATCAACTCTGATTGACTCTCAGGTAAGCTCAACAAATTTGGATCATCGAGTCCATTGAGCCGGTGCAAGGGCGCTGGGGTACGTCCATGATTGACTTTCGATTTACTGTCCTTCCTCTTCCTTCTCTTCCTCTTCCTCTTCCTGCTCCTGCTCTGCCTCCTCCTCCTCACCCTGCTTCTCAAGGTCTGACCCGTTCAGAACTTTTGCCGATCAGCTCTGATCGACTTCCTGGTATGCTCAATCGATTCGTCTCGTCGAGTACATTAAGACTTTGCAACAACGCTGTGGTACGTCCATTATCGACTCCCAATTTGCAGCTCCTCTACTCCTCCTCCTTCTCCTCCTCCTCCTGCAGGGCTGACCCCCTTTGATCTTTTGCAGATCAACTCCAATTAACCCTGGTAGGCGCCATCGATTCAGCTTGTCGAGTACATTGAGATGGTGCAACGACGCTAGGGTATGTGCAATATTGACTCTCAATTCGCTACTCTACTCATTCTCCTCACCGAGGCCAGACACTCTGTTTCTCACCATCACCGCCACTCAGCTTGGCAGAGGACTGAGCGATGGCAGGTGTATGGAGATACAGGTATGATGGACATGGACGGGGCGATGGAGGTGTATGGAGATATAGAGGTAACTCCTCTTATCATCATACAATGAATTACACACTCTATCTTTCCATGCTTTGGCTCTCACTCGGTCTTTCTGAGATTTCGTATATCCATGCAATTGCCTGGATCTTCATGGCCGGGTAGTAACATACCTTCTCACCCTCTCCCTCCACTCCTCGAGCCTGAGCCACTCTTTCGCACAATTTTCTTTTGAATACTGCCAGTGGTGGGGCCCAGTGTTGATGATGGGCTTTCTGCCTTCTAGCTCCACCATTTGACCACATCGCCCTCCAGTGCTGCCCCCCTTAGATTGCAGCCTAGCAGGTGTTTGTGTGGGACCCTACATTCTTGTGTCAGATGGGATTTAGTTTAATGAGAACTGGTATACAAGTAATCTGTGGTTTGGAAATCGAATTTGTGAATTTGTAACCTGGAAGGAGTGAAATATACGTTGATATGATTTATTTCCACCTTCCGGGGTGAGCTTTCTGAGGTTCATGAAATGATTGCAACTACTCCTTGAACATTCAGAATCATTGGAGCAATGCCATATCTCAGGGAAACCTCAATTTGATTTTTTGGGGTTTGTGGCTATAATAAGCTGATTAAGTTTTATGAAGCAAATGTTCTTTTTGCTGATGAGTGTCCCCGAGAGAGGACGAAACAGGCTTTAAAGACCTTAGAGGAGGCTACGCAGTCATATCTGGTTGAGGTAATACCCAAAGGTCACTTTTCAAACCAGCAACTGATTACCTGTAGGTTGTCGACATGTCTGCAACTATCACAAGGGAAGGACGTTGGGTACGGCTGAAACAGCTCGACATGCACATTCCGTTCAGTTTCCTGCCCATAGAAAGGTGAAGGCTGCGATGGAAAGACACCTGGCAATGCTTCATGCAAATCAGACAGACTGCTGCCTTCCTGGCCAAAATGGCACAGTAAAGAATCTGCAGACACGCTGGAGGCACATAGGAACAGGTGCACCCCCTCCAGATCTAGGGCCACCTCTGCATGGAACACCACCTGAGCCGGCTGGTGACAATGAAGGAGCTCAAAGTTCCGAATTGGAAGGTGTGCCACCTGGATATGTGTATATACATACTCCTCTTCCCAATGCTCAATTTTTCAATCTTGATGCATATGCCCAGGATCGCAAGCACAACAAAGATTTCATTCCAGATTTGCTGAATGATCAAGGAACATCGACTGGTTAGCACACTATCTGCTGCGTGGTGATGCAGCTGACAACCATTTTGCAGACGAGAGCAGCACATTGAGCCAACCTGACAGCGATGATGAGCATTGATTGAAAGGAATGGGATTTTTGAGTATTATTATTATTTATAATTGGTGGACACTTTAAAGTATATTTAAAGGATTTATTTATATGCATAATTAAAGAACAATGTAGTGATAAGGGAAAAAGTACATGACGACAATAGAATGGCTGTTTGTTCTATAAAGGCAGCCAATACTATGATTATGTATAACAACGACTAAATCACACTTTACTTACCGGACTTACAAGACTAAAAATCATTGATGCTCCGTTCACACTCAATTTTAGAAGATATTAGCGATGTGGTAGCTAGCGTTTTTGCTCATCAAGGCAGCCAGTACGGTCATTACGCATTACAATGACCAAGTCTCTGAACAATTACCTGACTTACAAGACCAAAAATTGTGGATGCTCTGTTGACGCTCATTTTCAGAATCAGGCAGGGAGCGTGTTGCTTTCTCTTTTGCCTATAAAGGCGGCCTATACCTCCTTTATAAATGTCTGCAACAAATCTCCACTCAGAATACCCAAGATGCCAGAACAAAAATCGTTGATGGTCCAATGACTCTCATTTTCAGGATGGGGCAGGGTGTGTATCTCACTTGTTTTTGATTATAAAGGCAGCCAATACATCCAAAAAAGACAATGACATACCAATGTCAATATTTTGTGATTAGCAGTAGGGTATCTGAATGTCACTAGAAATAGAAAACCCGAAGACAAGAACCAGAGATTGGAACAGACGGGTCTAGCCAAATCTGGCAAAACCCATGGGTTGACAGGTACTGGTCTGGGTTTGGCCTGCCCAAAAGCTGCAGGTCGGGTTTTTGGATGGGTCTGGAACCAAACCGAACCATTTTTGCGGTCCAAACCCGGACCGCTTGCAGGTTCCCCGGACCCGTTGCTGAGACTATTCCCCAGTCATTAGAATGTTATATTTTGTAATACGCTTCACTCACTGGACTCTGGTGGTCATGCTTCACTCGGGTAAATGCGGCACTACAGTCACATCAATAAATGGGGGTTTTTTGGTATAATATGCAATAAATAGGATTAATGTTGAACACACCACGAACAACTTGCTATGCGGTATTGGCGAATTGTGGCCCCACATGAGCGCAATGCTCGATAGCAAGATGAGGTCGTTTCAGTTCATTGGCTCTCACTCGTTCTGCTGCACAATAACGCCCCGGACGTCTTCAAATCTAAATCCCCCGCACTACCCATGCTGCATTTACCTGGAAGCCCCACACCTCCATCTCATCTGACTAAAGTACAATACAGCCTTCCCCACACACCTGCATAATGCACTTATAGCCGCTGGTTGTCTTGCTACACACTGCCCTATGATGTAGCCAAAAAAAAAGTTCGGCGGCTAACAGTGGGGTATTGGGCATCCAAGGAAATTTAATTCATGTTGAGCGTCTAACAATGTAGGCGTCTGCCCTATCGGCACATAAGCTTTTTCTGAGAGTTTTACCAAGGTTGTTCATTTTCAATCTATTTATTTCTAGCTTTTCGAAATATAAAGGCAAAATTAAGAACGGGGAAGGAATGAAGCATGTTCGCAGATAGTAAATAATCCATGCTTGAATGCAAATAACTGAGACGGACATTAGTGGGATGAAATGCTGAAAAGGGACCATACACTCTTGGCGCAATTTTTGATGCTATCTTGGCGCTCGGTAACCAGTAACCAGATATTTTTATATCAACGCTAAGCACGCCACACAACTCTGGGATTACGTCAGTTATCCTATTGTATGACACCTATCAATGCACTTTAGCATCGGGACGAGAAGCCGTCCAGATTGAAGATAGTTACCTCAGCGATCCCGTCCAACTAACTCTAGATCTGAAGGTAGGTTATGTCCACCTGCCACCATACACTGTATTGATAGGCCCCCTAGAACCAAGAAACACCCAACATCGTTGAACTTATTCTCGTTGCAAAAGCCTGCACCACAAACTTTGGATGGGGTGGCCTTGTCACCACTGCCGGTTACAGCTCAGCCCAGCCCAGCCGTCTTTTCGGAGACAGGTCCAGCGAGGTGAAGCTAGCCGATCAAGAACGAATTTATCAGATCCACCGAGGTGCACAGCTTTAGTAGTCTCGTTGAATATTCACGCCGAGTCCTCTCTAAGAAACTGCTTCAGACTCTGGATGAATATCCTTCGTCTTCGACGGGCAATCCGCACTCTTTGGCCAACTGCGGAAGCTACAAGGCTCTACCTCCTGAGGCATTGTACTCTGTAGGACTCCTTAGATTAGTCGGGCACCTTCCGACCGTGACGTCGAGTGTTGCGCCTAATTAGGCGACTAGCCCTGCCGCTTAGGAACACTAGACATGGCTAGGTGATGACTGGACGGTGGAGGAGCGGGCAACAGGGCTTCGGCAACAATAAGGTAAGGCAGTGCGGGGGAGTATGCGGAGGAAAGATGTGAACGGCTCCGCGAAACCCTATCCCGTCAGGTATATAGAAAGGCCACATTTTGCCAAGCCAACCTGTGCGAAATAATAATCTGCTCGGTCTTGGTCCGTCCGAGTGACTGTGTATGACTATATGGCAGCTCATCGGCACAACCAACCAGTTGAGTATTAACTATTGCCAAAGCTTTGAAAGCATGCCTTCCCATCTGCTCAGCCAATTAAGCAGCTTCTTTCGTCATGCTTGCTTTGTTAGTGAACCAGCCTCCTTGTTGCCAATTGCCGTGCTATTCCCTAACAAGTAGTCCTCTTTCCATTTTTGGTGTCGAGAACTGACGGAGAAGAAGGTGGAGGCGGATAACTACCAGGATGCCTGTAGCGGCTAGAATCCTGCCACCTGCCTCTCCACTACAAGGTACAGAGCCACAACGACGCGTAGATTTCATAGTTTGGGGCTTTGAGTTGCGAAGAAAATGACTGTTAGGTTTTGGTTGAGCTTGGATTACTCTAACTAAGGCCGCACAAATCGCTATCTCCGTGTGTATAATGGAAATTGACCATCGTCAGCGAATAATAATAGGTATACGTAAACCAACTCCGTATTCTATTTGTCGATATCTCAGTACCCATTTCTTTAAATACAGCAAAACAGTGGCATCCGGAGATGGATGATGAGTATTGTTGACCGTAAATCGGTGTATCAAGGCGGACCGGTACTACGCTGATTTTTCACCCGAGATACTTATAAATAGTGCTTTCACCGAAACCTACGACTTAAATTCCAAGTACAAGTAGATACTTACAATTCTTATGCAAAACGGTAACGTCGAAAATATAAACCATAGAACGCCAGATGTGAGGAAACGACAACGTTCTCCTTCAACGTTCCTCCATTTTCGTGTACCCGTAGCCACGTGTAGAGTATTAATTTCGAAGACATCAGTACTGGCATGATCTTTTTATATCCGCCACATGGCGACACAGATACCAAACCCCAATCTTTCCACATTCGGCTCCCCCGTTTTCCCAGATCTCGCATAATTGCTTCCCCCCGTCGTCTAGATTAGAAAGGGGAACGAGTTCTTTTGGTGGGTTACATATTTAGGCCTTTGTCATTGGGTGGACGAAATGAAGGAGCAGATAATATATACCCGGTCCTTCTCCGCGACCCAGGACGCACGGATATCATGAAACGTTGCTGCTCAGGAATTTGAGGAATGACATTTCACCAGCCTTCTGATGTTCCCAAGGAATGAGATGAGCTTGAATTTCAGTCGAGCTGCAGCCTCGTTTTCACGGGTTTCAAGTCTCCCGAGGTTGTTTGAAATCATTAGTTGTTTCGACTTGGCGATTCATCATTCTAATGTTTAAGAGGTGGAGTGAAAATTTTTCAACAAAGATCTCCCAGCACTCAGCAGCTTCCTTATCATTCTTGTCTCGCTTTGCTGAAAAGAACCCATGAAATTTAAGGCCATTCATATATAAATCTCGTATCGATCATTCGCAGACAGATCTGCAGTGGCGCGCTGACTTCGGCTCCGCAGTAATGTATTTAAAGTTACTGCAGGGTTCCTGACCTGGGACGTAGCTTCATGCGCAGAAGAACGGTATCTACCTCACATATCTATCGCTTTTTCAACAATCTCACTTACTCGCAGCTATTCTGAGTGGTGAATTTTTCGCCTCATTCACCCTTACTGAGGAAGTGACTAAACTCATCCTTGCCACTCAGCGTCACTGTTGCTCAGCAATACTCTGCATATAGTACACTCAAAACATGCTTATTTTCTGGGGCTGACTTGTCTCTAGAATGCGTCGTTGATATGCATTAGTACATTGACCACGATTCTGATATGGAAGGCTTGATTCAGCCTTGAGCAACATACCTATATGACTCACGTTCTAAAAAGACGTTTCGCGGGAACTTTGGTGAATGTATACCTCCATGGATTTGACAAAGGCTCTCAGGATCGAGGGTATGGTTCTTAAATCCATCCAAGAATGCTAAATCATATTGGGTTTTTATCTAATAGCCTGTGACGTATCATTGTGCCAATTGTTACTAACTGGATTGCCGCCAAACTGTAATGGATATGTTTCTCCCTTGCCGGCCCGGCCCGGCCTGTCTGAAAGTGCCTGCAGGTCTGTAGGTATCGACATCTGTGGCCCGCCTGTAATTTATGAGGTTGGCCTTGGCGCAGAATTCTTCAGGCATATTCGGAATGATGATTGGCTATTTATTGGTAGGCATAGTATAACAACTTTAGAAGGCAATATTTCTTTTGTCCATTTGGGGCTGTTTGCTTTTAGACACTTCGGGTGGTTTATTTACCGGTTTGCCCGGGCGCTGGGACCAGAACACTGAGTGATGGAGAATCCTTCGTATATTTTGTCTTATCTCAACTATTATTTATTGCGTCTGAGGTCAGAACAAGCTGTCTCAATCGCCATTTGAAGGACAATTGACTTTAAGAGATTAAACTAAATTATGTACAGTCGTTACTCTGGCGGCCGCTTTTAGAAAGAAAGCATTGGTGGCTGCAAGGCGATTATGCATCACGTGGAACTTACACCAAAGCAGAAGTAGTTGCAGTCGCGTCTGAGGGGTATCTCGAGAAATAGTAAGTGTTTTTCAATTCACTTCGTATGTGCTGATAGCAATTAGAACTGAGATGTATCACCAACAAAGTTCATTCTGACCACATGGAATACAGAGACAGTCCAAGTGTATGCAGTCTCTGGGTATTGGAATTAAGGCACACATGAGAGGGGGTGTGCTTTTTACCTTTATGCACCACAAACAGCCTCAGATTCCGGAACTCAATTGTACGACGGACTTTTTAACAAAATCTTAACAATACCTCCTAATTCCAGTGCGGTGTCCATTGATCCAGGGACTCGGGAATTGGTCCGAAGTAGATGTACCATTTGCCAAAAGAGGATGCGGCTCGGAATACAGGAATACAACGTTCCGTGGCGAATCGATAAGATCACCGTCTACGACAAGTTGATATCCCGGACGTAGTCAATGTCAACTAGAACAAAAGGTATTTTGCGGAATGTGAGATGGCTGGACCGAGCGGGTATAACATTCATCAGACATGCTACTGATTCCGGTTGCAACCAGCGTTGACATAATAATATGCCCCGGCTCGGTTTTGCAAGCCCATGATCCTGCGTCCTGAGCCGTCTGCTTAAAGACAGTTTGCCAATCAAGAGAAGCAACGATAGTTCTCGCGTTGAAGGCGAAAGTGGCCGAGGGTTTAGAGGCGGCCATGTACCGTATCCTGGAGTATATTTATAGTTTGAGGTGGGCGATATAAAGAATTAGCGCGCGCCATGTCGGCTCTACCATCGGCGGCGGGCTGTGTTTCCATACCAAGCACGCCAGATAAGTAGCATAGAAGACTGATAGTATGTGCGAACGTCGGAACTGCACTGGCTCTTGAAGGCTTTGTTACTTAGGTTAATAGGGTTGAGCGATAAGAAATTTCATTGATAGAGCTTCGTTGCGGATCAGACATGCTTAGGGACAGGACAACCAAAAAGCTCCGAGGGCAAGTCTAGCTGCCATAGTTACTCCACAGCGAGAATTTCTGTTGGGGACCACGGCAACTTCTTCAAGCAACCACGAGAAAGCAAAAACAAAAAAAAAAGAAAGAAAGAAAATGTTGGTAGTAGGGCGGTCAGTTCACTCCTATCCTCTAGATGCGTACTAAACGTTGGAAGGCATGATACTTATACGCGCGTTAAGAACTCAGCCGAGAAGAAGTAGTTGGTTCGGTGGTTACATCTGCAAGCAAACCGAACGAACCAACGAAGACTGCACATTTGGTTCCCACAGCAATGCAGTTACCATGGCAACCCCGTTCTCCCTGTATGTACCAGACTTCAGGACATTTACAGTGCAGACCTAAACAAATAGGGATTGGGGAGGTTTGAGCCGTCGTCTCACTAGTGGAATGGAGCGCAAAAAAGGGAACCATAACCAGGCAATTGGGTACCGGCATATTGCGTTGATGACACCATCTAGTTGTCCCTACTGTCAGGGCTGCACCAAACACAAACCATCAAAAGTCTCATGATTGTTGGTTGTTCAGCCTTACTTAAGTAGTTGAGTCGCATCACATTCTACGGCCTTCAACGACGTGAGAAATCACAGAACATCCGAAACATAGGATACTCCTCACGACTTGAAAACGAATAACTCAAACTCCGTTGAACAAAGAGAATACAGTTCCGTAGTGAGCTCTCAAGGTTAGGGGTGGCCTAACAGCATTTGGTGAGTCTGCAGTGCACTTATAAACTGTACCAGAGAATGAGCATTGTAGGTTGAAACGGTGAGATCAAGTGATGAGAGGGAAGTGGAGCCAAAGGGTACTTTTCGGACGCACTTTCACACTTGGCAACACACTCGAAACTGGCTCAAGGCATCCGATATCAAAAGTTTTAGTCAAAGTAGAGGCTGCAGAGAGAAAATGAGTAGCGGCGTCGAATAAAGTAATGAAACTTGATGATGGAGAAAAAACATGATTCAGGAGAACATGAAACACTAGCGCGAGAACTGGCGACGCGAGAGGGGAAAGACATGACGTTAACCCCGAAAGAGAAGACGGGATATTCGTTAATTGGCGGGGAGAACAGGGATGATGTTCGACTTTCAAGGGTGTGGTTATTTCTGGAATACCAACAGTAGCCACCACGAACGAAGACAGTGCAGGCGGTGGGGGAGGGAAAGGAGAATACGGAGAGGAAGACGAGGGCATGGAGGAAGAGGAGAAAAAGCAGGAAAAGAAGAGAAAGAAAAAGTAGAAGCCAAACTGATATACAAAAAACGAAGCGGCAATAACCATCCTGGCAGAGTTCCCCGTTGCTACTTTTAGTGAGCTAGTGACGTGATTGAAACGTTTTGTTTTACTTGGCTGATTGGTGGTTCTCGAAACATCACTAATATGTTGATGACGATGGTTACAGCGAGTGTGACGTCCGGGAGAGAACTCTGGCTATCCGATAGCAATACTATACGAGATATCCACCGTCTAGATCGCCACCTCTGTGGCAATTGAGTGAGTGAACGAATACAGGTGCATGTATTGATGATATGATTATTGTGAAACATCCATCTCTCAGATGCAATGAATGATTGAGTCCCTGGGGTGTCCTTGCTCAGGCAATCCTTGCGTTCCCTCCGTTGGTCACCCTCTACCAACTCCCCACCTCCACATTCACCACCGCGTCAACAATCTGTCGCCCACCCCACCCCGCTTGTAGTTGCAAGCAGGAGACTACTACCAACCATCACTCCAGGATCGCCCGCCTACCTCGCCGCCTCCATCACCGACTCCATATTCCCCCAACAAACACCGCCTGTCTCTTACCGAGACTCACCAATCCTCGCCTCCTACTCCGGCAATCTCAACGGCGCGATTGGATTACGAGCTGCTAATACTGCAACTGGTGCTCGATGTACGTGTTAGTGATCCCTCTTCTATCTAACTATCGTTACCTTTTGCCATGCGGCTGCACGCGAAAAGTAAGGCACTTTGCGTTGCACCCCCGTTGTGCGGTTTGAACCCAGTTTCACTATATCTACCACTACTCAATGCATATTCAACATATCTTCCCGTGGCTGCTTGTGTTAAGGAGCTTTGATCGTGTTTTGGCATTGAGCTAATCGTTCGACGGTCCATTCAGTGGCTAGTACCATCAACCTCAAATTCGTGGTTTATCCTTTTGACAATTAACCATTGTTACGGATTACAGATAAGACGAAGATAGCTCCCGCGTAGTAGCGACAGAGCCAGCGACAGGATACAAGAAACAGTCGACTGCCTTCGGAATCTATGGATTGATTGATTTTTCACACAAAACAAATTTCAAAAGTGTCAAGTTAGGGGGGATAATTAAATTGCCAGAGTTCCTCGCCTACCACGAGACGCTGAACATTGTTCAAACGACAAAAACCAATTTCACCCGAAATAGGAACGCCGTTTTCATTCCTTTAACGGATCCGTTTCTCTGGTCGTCATACTCGCATACTCTCCCTTCGTCTACTGATCAAATTGTAGTCGGTGTCGGTATCGCCATTCGATCCTTCTCATCAAAATTCCTGTTCAAGACCCCGGGCGAGAAAGTGGCGTTTGAGGTTGCTTTTGGGAGCCGACTTTGACTTCGACCTTCTTGCATACAGTATAAGCTCAAGGTGCGTATGGAGAGTCCAGGCTTGGAGGGTGGGTTGGAATTGTATTTGTACTGACGGCATCTGGCGCAGTACCTACTTGGTACCTGTCGCGACACGAGACGAGACATCATTCAACGCCGGGCCAACATCAGCAATAGCAACTCTTGATCGCGCGAGTGCTTGTTTCTAATAATCGCGCAGCTGCAAATATAATCGATAGCGATAGATCCGAGGTACTGTTTGCTATTGCTTAGTATACTTAGTATTGTAGTTGTGTGTTTGTGGCGGTGGTCGTACTCACTGTACTCCTCGACGCTGCTTCGATACCTCCTACTGCACTTGCGCTGCACACTGGCACCGTCTGGCTGTCTGCTGTCTGTTTTACTCTGTTCTCGGTGAGTTGCTGTTTTTTTTGCCGCCTTCGTATGTAGCCGCTCCGGTTCTTCCTTGCCATCAGTCTATCCCTGTGCCACCCCTGTCGGTTCCTATTTCGGGATACCTGGGCGTTGCTATGATAGGCATGGGACACATACGCATGCTGCGCAGGTCCAGATTGGACGGAGGCTTATGCTTGTCTCGTCCCAGACACCCTTCATCTTCGTTCGCCCTTCACCCTTGCAACGGAGCACGCCGCCCAAGAGGAGGTAATCCTACGAAGTTCCAAAAGAAGTTCAGTCAACCTTCTTCCTTCGGAAAGAAAGCGGACGAGAAAGAGAGAGGACCGGCGACGACAACGACAGCGACTCCATATTTAAACCCTATTACCACTACTAGTGCTCCACGCATACGCAGCCTACAGACGACAGACAGTGCTTGTTGACGTCGTGTGCCTTGGCTGGCGTCGCGGTCCGGCCGTTGTCTCGCCCGCCAGTCATTCGCATCTTCCGGAATATCCATTCTATTCTGGATTTCTTAGAGCGCGTGGCGAAGGATCTCTTGTCAGACGAGGCCTGAAGCAGTTCGGTTTCAAGTGAGTTCCCATTTTGGTTAAAAGAGTTCACCTGTACCACCCCTTTCCCACTCCCGCGCGCACTCAACACCTGCTTTACATACCCTTGCACTGCATCATTCGCATCAACAAAATCGCATTATACCCGGACCCGTCACTCCCACCCCCCTCTCCAATTCACATCCACATTCAGATTTCATTCTCCCTTGGTTATGGTAGGACACGTCCTTCTTTCGCCTTCTTCTACAGTTTCTTTCTGTTTTGTTCGAAAAGATATCTCCGCCGCCATGGCGTCTGTTACGAAGACTGACTCTCCCTCGCTCAAGAGGACATACACACTCGTTTCTTCGAGTCCGTCATCACCGTCCGATTTGCAGGAAATAGACCCTCCTTCCAAAGTACCGGCCCTCGCCGCCGAACGCCGTATGACATTATCGTTAAAGCGCCGGTATCCGTTCTGTAAATCGCAAACGACGGTATCTGGCAATAATTCGTCAATATCAACCGTGCCTGCATTTGTTTCAATATTCGATACAGATATGTCCGGTTGCTCGCCTGTGAAGGAAACAAGTCATTTCTCTTCATTCGCAGCAGATCAGTTGGCCCCGGCACCAGGGATGACATTACTGCAGAATTCAATACACAAATCGCATAGCAGTGTCTCAACCTCCGCTTCCTCATCGAATAATTCTTCACCCACAACTACAATATCTACAGTGGATACAGCGGAAGAGCAGATTACGCCAGACTCTTCACCAGATTCTCCAGGGTCTTTGATGGCCCTTCCCTCATTCCGGTCTAGGGGTCGTGTTGCAAATGACCTATCAATTGTTCCCCCCAGTCCCGGACTAGGCTGTGGACGACCACAGTCACCCAGTAAAAAGCCCCGAAACACTAAGAATCTATCACTTCACGTACCACCGTCACCGATGCCGCAACTGTCGACGGCCGCAACGGATGATGGCGATAAGTCGAAGCAGTCTTCAGCGAAGTCAATATCGGCGCCATCTTCACCAGCATTCATAATGCCTCCTCCCCCGCAAAACCCCCGGCGGAGACCAAGCCACCTCGGATTAACCATAAAACTGCCAGCAACTTTGTCGGAGAAGCCCTTGCGGCATCACCAATCATCACCTTCATTATTTTCTCCTGGTCTTCGAGGTCCGGTCGGTGGAATGACATTACCCCAGTCTGCAAACTTCCGGCAGACAACATTTCAGTTTCAGCAACGACCGGTGTTTAACAATCGATGGGCGTCAGAAACCGCATCTTCTGGACCATCGTCGGCAGAATCAAATTCCCCTCCCAAATCACCCGAAATTTTGCATGAAATGGATGAAGAAGAGGATGAACCCCCACGGTCTGGGGAAGCGAAGTCGCCAGCTTATCCAGCTGGTCCCGCACTAATCTTTGAGCCAAACATCTATCTCTATGCGGAACCAAATGCCGAGCTGGCTTCACAGTTTGACGTCATCATCAATGTTGCACGAGAAGTTCTTAATCCGTTCAAGGGAGTCGCTAACAAGGGAGTCGCAAATTCCCCCGTCCCGGATACTGCATGCACCGAATCCAGCTTTAAGACAGCATATGAAGATGCCATGTTTTCGCCAGTGTCAGTAAGAGACGGTAGCGTGACACCCAAGCCAAAGCAGCAGGAGCCAGAATATATACATATGCCTTGGGACCACAATACGCCAATCTTGGATGACCTTCCCGCGTTGGTCGAATTAATCAATGAGCGGTCGAATGAGGGGAAGAAGGTCCTCGTGCATTGCCAGTGCGGCGTTAGTCGATCTGCCACTCTGCTCATTGCATATTCCATGTTTAAGAACCCAGAGAAGTCAATGCAGGATGCCTATAGCGCAGTAAAGGCAAAGAGCCGGTGGATCGGACCAAACATGAGTTTGATTTACCAATTGACGGATTGGAAGAAGATGATTTCAACGGAGGCGCCAAAGACTGCATTTACGGGTTGGAGAGGTGCAGGGCCAGCAACAGCAGGATTAAGGAACACGATGAAGGGCTTGGGTACTGGTGGCTTGGGTCGGGGGAGAGGGATGGATTGTGATGATGACTCTGGGTCCATCCCAGAACCCCAGACTGCACCTTTACCCGAACGAAGGAATTCGCCATCTGTTTCTCCCATGATGTCACCGATGGAATTGAAACCCGATAGCCGTAAGCCACAACTTGTACGAACAAGGTCGGCGAGTGGTGGATTTAAATCGGCTATATCGCCTGGTCCGTCTTCAGCGCCTCCAGGCCTGGTCAGTCTTCCTGGATCCACTCTATCCACTCAAAACAGACAATCATGGCCCGATGGCGATGCAAAACTGTATCTCCCTACAGGAGAACCGTCTCCACAACCGCAACAAGACCCCTGGCCATCAACCCGAGGCTTCGAACCACCAGAACCAACACGGATGCCTCCTCCGCCACCTCCTCGGGCCTCCAGCGCGTATACAGTTGAAAAGGGGTTTCGCATGCCCGGAGGCTTCGAAAGTGATGTAGACGACAACACGGCACCTCCGACGCCATCAATAACGAGCCCAAGGAATAGTGGGTTCTGGGCTACCATGCCGTCTAGGAGAATGTCAACATGGGGAGCAATCTTTTCAGACCCCCGAAGTCCAACGGAACGCGGCACTTCAACTCCGGTAATCCGCAACATTTTTGACGTCCTATAGCAACGACTGTGGGGTCGCCGAAACAATGAGGCGGTCAAAAGTCGGCACGAACGAGTTTCGTTTCATGAAAGGTCAGCTTCGAAAAGTCGGTAATACCTAAGACTTCATGACCTGCGGGCAATGGGAAGCAGTGATATTGGGCAGGAGCGCTTATGATGGGGATTCTTTTTTTTGTTTAGGAGACGTGCAAAATTATTGTTCATATCACGTACTTTAGTTGGGGTTTGCGGATATCTGGGGTTATCATGATTGGGGGGTTACGTGGGGCGTGTTTTTTGCGTTCATGCATTGCATTTTCTTCTCCCTTGCTGTTTTACTTTTGACTCTGGCGTACCTGTCATTTTCCTTCCCCGCTTTTTTATTTTGGGACTGTTCGACCGGCTTTACATCGTTTTCTTCCTTCACTTTGTTTTGTGGTTCAATACCCTTTTTGTTTCGTTTTCGCCATTCCAACTATGAACCCCCGAGACTTTTTGTTCATACATATTTATCCTCTGCGAGGATTTTTAAATTCTGCCGATGGGGAGAAGTTGATCTTCTCTTTAATGTCTCGGGATTACATTGTTACATAGTTTGAACTTAGTTTTTCTCTTTTTATTCCTTTTTATTTTTTGTTTGTCTGCGAGGCGTCGTTCATGGGAAGAGAAGGCTTTTTAGTTTATATAAACGGGGAGGGAAGGGTTATCATCCGCTGTATTTAGGCCAGCTTGTGGATCGGTCCCCAGCTCAATGAATGAAATAGCTACCAATGTGTGGAGGGGTGTATACGTACTAAATTTATTACTAAACACTGTTCGTATAACTAACAGTGAAAGTTGATGAGATGTTGCTCAGGAAAAGTGTTATAAAGGTAAATTGCCGATAACTGGAAACTTGCGCACTTACAAGTTCTGATCCACCCAATGCGCCCGTTACATTGCTCATCCGCCAGTATGGGTATCTATCATGAAGTTGTGGTGTGAAACCATACGTCAGCACTCGACACCAGAACCCTCATGTCTCGTGAGTTACAGCTATGTGATATCAATCACAGCCCGTGGCTATCTGCTCACGACGTCTATAACAGATTACGCAAGGTACTAAGTCAAAAGTGCACGTGTATAACTAGTATTAGTGATAAAGGTACTTGCGTAAGCCACTGCAAGAACCCGTGGCCTAGTTTTTGTTTTGTGTTAATCAGTGCCTAATCCCCCTCACCCGTGGCCAAGTTCGCCATGATTTTAGTACGTGCAATGCCTTATCACGCAACGGACGGCTTTTTTCAGCCACCGAGCTGTCAGTGTTAATTGCAAACTTGTCTCGAAATAACATTTGTAGCCTAAAGAGAGGAGAGATACGTCAGTGCATATTTCGCATAGCTTGAGTATTAGGTAACTCGAGTTACATATACAAATATAGTATGCCATGGTGAACAAGGTATGGACTCATAATACTACTATACCATAACGACCACTAGTAGGGCATGCTGTGTCTTGCATTACGCGGGTGCTCTGGACTACTCTAGGGTTTACATTAATATTGTCTAATAAGGGAACACGGATAGCATACAGTTCGGGGCGCCAACGTATTTTAAATAACCCTATTTAGAGGTTGATGTGGAGGCTTGGGTACTTTACGAAAGCTTACACGGTTGATTAAATTGCTCTATTTGTGATATCCCCATCTTTCTAGACTGTTACGATATGAAGGGGAGAACTGTGTGCATAGATTCTATGATACAGTGAGAAGAGATAAGGAGAAAGACTCGACTTATATACAGAGAATCATCGGGGAAAACTTTGATTCCTTTACCACTCTGAGTCACTCGCCACTTGCCACCACCAGATATGCAACCTGTACAATAGCTAATGATCTCTGGTGACCGGGTATGGATCTTTAGGAAACTGCTGAAGTACGTGCTGTATCTTCTATTACTTCCTGGAAACCTAATTGAATGAGAGCTCGCCTTCAGAACCGACTGCAAAACCACCACCCTCTCCCATGAGTTGCTAAATATTGCCTAGAGTCTTCTGGGTCCGAATTCCTACAGTGATAGCTGGCAAAAGTCTGATGACATCCCGTTCCTCTAGTAATTAGTTTAGACGTTCCATATCTCGACTACATCATGTAGAACAAACCGGAAAGCCCTTCATGAGTTGCATACTATTGAATGATAATTCCCCTAACTATACTAAATAGTTCTAGCATCGGACGCTGAAAAAACTAGTCAGCAAGAGCGAGTACCTATATAACGCAATCGCTCGAGATGTAGAGCAACGTCGATTTGTGCAGTCGAGCACGCAGCATTTGGAACGGGCTCAGCAATTATACTCGGCCCCCATCTGTATGTATCCCCTGGATCGTAACCGGTTTTTGTTTTTTGTTTTAATCATACTGTATTCACTCTATTTAGAGTATGACAGACCCCTAATCACCGCCGCCTCCGGGCAGGCCGGCTAGATGGCGAAGCTCTCCTTCTGCTACCCGTCATCCCCTCTAGGATCGTAACCGGTTCCCGGACCGTATGGTCCACCCGCACAACCGCCACAACCACGCCCCAAAAAAGACCGCCAGAGGCTCTCCTTTTGATAAAGTATCCTCTGGTAGCAAATGAAAGTTTCTATTCAAATGAATTGTAAATTACATCAGGTGTGGCTTTGTAAACCCAGCAGCCCTTCCATTATCCACCCCCTCCAGCTACCACCCCACCCCACCCCGTTACAGCTGATGGAACTCAACAAACAATTCCTTTCATTATCGAGACACAATGGCTGGTCACATTGGGTGCAAGCCCAGCGGGATTTTGATGGAGATTTGGCATTTCTTGTGGGATTGTTACTCTGCTTCCAGTAGCAAAGCCAATATTCCAATTGTTTTCCCTCCTCAAGGTGGACAGGACAGTGCCCACAGTCACAGCTTCAGTCTAGGGGTAAGCAAGTACCATCTTTAATGTTTGACCTGGTTGATTTGACTCTAGTAGACTGTACAATCTGTGAGGTGGAAATTGGTCCAGACCCAGTCAGTGTAATGGGCGGGGTCGGAGGTAGGTGATATTGAAGTCGCACAGCTGAACTCGAAATTCGTATCGAGGGAACAAGACAAGGCAAGAGTCAAGATATTTTCCAAAGTCGTCTATTGCTTTGCTATACAAGAGAAAGAGTAAAGAGAGAAGAAAAGGAAATCCTCCAACACCAAACAACCGGGGCGGGTCCTTGTAGTGTAGTGGTTAACATGCTGATGATTGTATAAGAAGCTGTGCCGCTATACTACTGTGCAACAGGTTCGAATCCCGGCACCTGCTCCACAAATAACCTGAACGCACCTTCTGTGCTTTCGATCCAACATGCTGGTCAGTCAACCAAGACCTAGTAAGGGGGTGGGGTGGAACGGATGGGGATTGGCTGGTTGGGGTATTCCACTGTGATGACATCAATGAGACCCTGCATGGGAGAAGGGGAGAGTAGGAGGGGTGGTGGGGGGGTGGATAAATGGGAGGAACGAGAAAGGGATGGTACAATCTGACCGAGAGGAGGGCTTGGTAGACACATCTGGGTCACACTGCGGAGTATTAGGGAAAAATGGATTCTGTCATACTCTAAGTAGAGTGAATACAGTGTGAATAACACACAAACACACACACACCAAACAACCTCACTTGATATACACTCTGTCTGCCACATTCGAATCATTCCACATGCTCCAAAGTATCATCCCAATCCTCGCTCATGATCTTACACACCACTAACAACAATTTCTTAATCAAACAATCACACCACAATGTCTGACATCGCAATACTTCCTTACAACATCCTCACACTATCCTTACTGCATTACATTATTTGCCCACCATTAGCATTATCTTTCATCCTTGTAGAACGTTCTCTCCTTAGATTCCTAAATGAGTGACATACCTTCCCCTGCTTCCTTCTTGGAACCCATCATATGTGACAATTGTATTCATTTCCGAACTCCTTCGCGCTGTAACTATTCTCCGTAAATTCCGAACTGTCACACTATCCCCCTCCCAGGATGAAGGTCCTTAGAGATCTCTTTGCAATGGTTCGGGATTCTCTGGGTACTGTTTGCACAATGTATCAATAGTTTGTAACCCATTAATACTTTGGGTGTTCTGGGGGAGCTTCCTTCTAAGTAGTCATACTTATGCACAAGTATCAATAGATACAAAAGCAAGTACTAGGTACATGGCCTTAGTTCCTATTGTAATTTCTTATACATATCTCCAAACACAATGTATCGGAAGTCTATACAGATCGTATATGCAAAGAGGACAGATATATATACTCATGTCGGATGCTATTATGTAAATAGCAACTAAATCGTATTGTGGCATGATACAATAATGACAATACATACAGATAGATTCTGTACTCAGATGATTAATCTCGATGATCAATTAATCTCATAAAATGAATTCATATAGTTAATCTTGGTGATTAATCAATGAAGTGAATTCATATAATTAAACCCGCTGATTAATTGATATTGTAATGTGTATTTGTATAATTAATCTCGGTGATTGATTAATATTGTAAAGTGTATTCGTATATTTAATCTTGGTGATTAATCAATATTGTTAAGTGTATTGGTATAATTAATCTTAGCGATTAATTAATATCATAGCAGTAATATTTTGCCTGTTGATAGTGCAATCTTAATTGACACGTATGTTCACAAATCCCAATTTCTCCTTGATCAATCTGGCATTCAGATACTATCAGCAATATTATGTCACAGCATAATCTCCCTCAGTAATTCAACTTCCCTTCTCTAAGAAGAGACCTAGTATTTCTGCGCTGCTTAGCACATTGCATTCAAAATCTTTTTTCCAATTCCAAATTTGTATAATTTGTATTCTTCTTGAATAACCCTCCAGAGCATGTCATATGTAACATTGTTTTATTATTCTGCTGATGCTTTTCCCGATGGCTTAACGAAATCTCTTCCCTGAAGGGATGCTACCCTAGATCTTGGCTAGGACTTATAATTTAAACTGCAATATCCAATTCCAGAATATCAGATTCTGGAATCAATAAACGGTTGGCAGGTTTATCTGGTGAAGGTGTAACCCTAAGGTTCTTTATATAATCTGAAGGGAATATATTATATTGATGATAATAAATTAATACCTCTGTAAACTGGATTATACTTGCTAGCCACCAGATGCACTGTGCTGCAAATAACTGATTAGCTTTTTTGAACCAGTCCAGTAATAAAGATCGCACACAGTAGAACGTCATACTTGTTATTGAACTTATTCTCAACCATGAGGTGGGGGAACCGCGTACAATCTTAATAGATTATAATAATATACTTGGTAATGATAATAATAATAATGAGAACTGAAAACAACAATAATATTTCAGCTTTGTTCTTGCAGGTAGGTATCATCTTGTGCTTGTGGGGCTATCCTTCCAAAGCCAGAGCTTTGTCGTTCTTTTATAGCCTTCTTGTATTGTATGATTGGTTTTGAAGAGTTACTCTCCCCGGTGCCAGGGCCATCATCATCAATCAAGGATTGCTATCATCTCATCTGTCATATTGTAGAGTACTCTGTATTATAAGCCAGGCGCTATGATAGTGGACCACACATCCCAAAGGTTATCGTGTAATGGCATGATTGGTTTTGAAGCGTTATGCTGCTGATAAGAATCAGGCCATCATCTGCATTAAGATTGATTCAAACAGTAACTTCAACTTAGATATCTTGCAACTCGTATATTTCGGATATTTGAAACACCTCCTCGTCTGACGTGGTTATTTGGAGTGCTTTAAAAAGATTGCTTAATATATTAAGACACAACCTTCACCATATAGGCTATTTGGCTTATCTGCTTCAGAGTCGTATGTGGTGGCTCACCACTGCTCTGTCTACATTTAATCTTGACGTACTACTTCAGCAATATAGTCAGATAGTAGTTTGCTTTGGTCACATATCCCCGCCAAGGGAGTTGGAAGCTTTGGGTCTTATTTGCTTGCCAACGTCTCAATTAATCGGACACACTATGCTTAGGGTGAGCTATCTCATTGGCAAAGGAGTACCCAAGTTATTCCGATTCCACAGGGAAACGGCTTGGAGTCCCACTTTCTTGCATAATGGCTATCGTCTGCCTGACATGTCAGTCGTGCTAATGCAGTCGACTTGTCCAGTCCCACTGAGCTTAGTTTAATCAATCCGGTCTGAAATAACTGGCAACTTTAGCCCTGAAGGCTTAAAACTGGCCAAGGTTGTGGCATCCACAAATCAGTTCTACCGTAGTATATGAACCATCCATGAATCTGCTAGCAGAGTGGCTTGCTATCAAATCAACACGAGGCTTCTGTGTGATCCCGCTAAAGACTACAGGACTGGCGTACTTGCAAAGTCTAGGATAAGCGTTATGAATACCACGTGACTAGACCACAAGTATCTCCGTGGCTTACATCCCTTCGACAATCAATCACGTACCATCACATCTATCAGGGGAGAACCCCTAACATTTTCAGCCGGACCCGCTGGTTGTGTTAGCAATGGTATTAACCTGCTAGAACGGTTTCGGGTTACGGTTGGGACTGGAACCGAACCGTTACAACAGGTTGCATCAGCAAATGTGTAAATCGACTATAGACTGCGCAATGTGCACACGCGCACCTGTGCAGCTCATAACAAGCTTCCCGTGGACCCCTGCGTGATGCGCAGCCTATAGTAATCCTTGGTCAATGCATAGAGATGTGCGCGTGGGCCTATGGAACACTATATGGCTGGCGACCGGAGATTGACCAAATACCAGTCCTCACTGCCTGCACTCTTCGCTGCTATACTGGTACTGTACACTATCGGTGTGAGTCCGCATGAGAGGCTGCTTGAGAGACTGCTTGAGAGGCTGCATGAAAGCCTCTTCGAAAGCCTGCTTGAGAGCCTTCTTGAGAGAGCCTCGCATTGGAAGGAGTCGAGTTTTCCACGGGAAGCTCTTGGCCGATGGAAAACTCAGAGTTTGTGGAAGCTTTGGCTAATAGAAGGCTCTAGGTCTGTGGAAGCTTTGGCTAGTAGAAGGCTCTAAGTCTGTGGAAGCTTTGATGCTGATGTTGACTTAGCCAACCTACTTGTCTAAGTACTGGTGGTACTATGATCACTATCACCAACACCATCACCATTGCCATTGCCATTGCCATCACCATAACCATCACCATCACCATCACCATCACCATCATGATGATCAGCCCCGGACCTAATGCGCACACATACGCCCAAACTCAATGGGAAACTGGCTGCAGATTCCGCTGAGGAAACTGAGTCAGAGATCTGCTCTCCCCGAGATCCAATTGTCTACCATTCCTGCAGAATCTGAGGCTGCAATTGTCAACACCATGTCCTTGAGGCATCGTGAGATCTTGTCCTGGTGGCTGCACTAAAGATAAGGTTCTGACTACTATATCGACCGACGTCATGATATCGGCCAACATACGCCGCCTGCCACCTGCCACCCGCCACATGCCACACGCCACATGCCACCCGCAGCCCGCCATCCGCCAAACTATGCTTGCCATATGTAGTGTTAGCAACGGTTCCAACCCGCTAGAACGGTTCCGGGTTAGGGTTGGGACCGGAACCGAACTGTTGCAACGGGTTTTACCACACGAAAACCTGGACCGTTGCAATTGGGCCGGTTTTACCACCCAAAACCCGGCATTTCAACACCACCACTTTGCCTCCAATTAAGTATTTGAGTTCTGATCGTATCATGACATGATCAGTATGTAGATTGTGCAGTTTTAGACACTTTTTCACCTCCCGGTTTCGGATTTGCGATCCGACCAATATCCGTGGAGGGGCCATCGAAAACCCGCGATTTTCGCGTAGAATTTGCCGTTATTTCACAGCCACTCCATGAATATTGGTCGGATCGCAAATCAGAAACCAGGAGCTGAAACAGCGTCCAAAACTGCACAATCTACGTACTGATCATGTCATGATACGATCAGAACTCAAATACTTAATTGGAGCCAAAGTAGTGGCAAAGTGGTAGGAACCGCAAAATGGAACCGTGGTCCGGGTTCAACCCGGCCAAAATCCGTGGGTATATGTCCGGTCCAGGTACCAAACCCACCAAGACAGAGCGGGTCGGGTTGCTTGGCGGTTCCTGACCCGAACCGGGGGCTTCAGTTCGGTTCCAGCCCGGACCGAAGCTGGGTAACCCGGAACCGTTGCTAACACTAGCCATATGCCACCACCACCAGCCTCATGCCTCGCAGTGCCTGGCGTCTGCAACTCAGCAAGCATCTGGATTGAGCATGCAGGAGCATACATAGAAGCATATAGTCAAGTGAGGTTGGGAGTGCCTGCCCTCTTGAGAGTGTACTTGCGAGCGACTCGGAGGAGTACTTGGGTGCGTACTCAGTGGTGTTCTTGGGAGTGTCTTGAGAGCTTACTTGGGAGCATACAGTCAAGCAGGCTGGGAGTGTGCCATCGAGTGCAATTGGGAGTGTACTTGAGAGTGTGCTCGGGAGTATAATTGAGAGCCTCTTG
>Ga0307512_10000757_pt1 | contig 48017 bp, 43 predicted proteins | sample 14_EM_MG_FD_200267 | JGI IMG/M metagenome (GOLD analysis project Ga0307512, IMG submission 200267) | Populus trichocarpa ectomycorrhiza microbial communities from riparian zone in the Pacific Northwest, United States - 14_EM | ecosystem: Host-associated > Plants > Roots > Unclassified | place... | reverse complement strand
TTAGAGGGGAAGGAGGAGGAACGGGGGTGGGATAATGGAACTGTTGTGCCCGCTAGTTTTAGGAGGGGGAGGGTGGAGAGTGTGCAGGTGAAGACGGAGAAGGGGGAGGAAAGGAGTGGAGGTTAGGGGAGTACTGTTGTGTATTGTTGGCTATGTATTTTTATTTTTTTTAGGAAATTTGAAATTAGAAGAATAATTCCTTTTTTTCGGTACGGGCGAATGATGTAAACACGCCACTGGCAACCAGCTCTAATAACACTGCTACAACTTTGAATAGACATCGTCAAGTGGTTACGCCGACCTAGAATTGCTCATGAATACTCCCGTCCCCTGTATACTACACCATCCCCACCAAATCTCCTTAACCATTATCACAGCAAGCACAACAAGTTTATCCAGACCAACACCAGAGCCTAGGCGTTATGACAATCTGGAGCAACCGATTAGGCCGAGTGACTAGTTGTGATCCTGCGGATCAGTCGCCGGTCTTCTTTTCGCTTGCAAACAGGACCGGAACAATCCAAAATCGGAATTCATTTTGGTATTAACTAAAAGCAATTATTCTTCAAGTTTGGAATCCCCGGCTCCTTCGACATCCAAGCCCCCAACCTCTGGAGAACACTCACTCGCCTCTAACGTCAACCTGTCAGCAATGCCGGCATCCTCAATAGCTGAACACATACCTTCGGTGAGGTATATTCTTCTAGGAATAGTAAACAATGCGGAAACACCCTCAAAAATCTGTCCAAGCAGCATGGACTCCGACAAAATCTGTCCAAACAACCATTCATCCACCCACCCACCGCCTCTCAACCCCATGTTGCCCTCCCCCAAGTTTATCTACTTTTAATGTAATATATGTTCTACCCCACCGACCAAGTTGTCCCTTTAGCCAAGGGGACTTATCACACTCACCAAGTAAACACCTAATGACCACAACCGCAAGCAAAATTCGGCCCATGGATTATCATTCACTATCTTTTGGCCATTAATGATGTGCAAGATAAAGTTTGAGTTGTTCGTTAAATGAAGTTTGGACTTTCATCTGGCCCATTCACCAGCTCTCCGCAAATGTCTGATTTACAGGTTTGGGACCTGATACACCATATCTCGAGCCACTGTAATTTTAATTAACAATTACTCAAGCCATGAACCGTACAGGGTGCCACCATAACTTTGTTAGCAACTGCTCAAGCCATACAGCCACCACCATATGTTGCGACAGATGGAGTTTCATCGTAGAAATTGCTTCAGTATTCAAAGTTCGTGCGAATTTCAAAAAGCACCGTGAAATTTCCAGCTTTCCTCCACTTTCGTGGCATACCCCCTTTCGCAGTGCTTCTCCATTCCCAGCCAGTCTCCTTTCGCACCGTATAATGTACAATGGATCTTGTTTCAAATCTACATTGGGCACGATTGCGTATACGGCAGTATGATATTCTCTATATATATATCTATCTATCGACAGCGATTCTGATTCCACCGGGAGCTAGCTGAGGAACGGTGCTAAAGTGCACTTAGAGATAGGTGGACTTAGAGACGGTACTCAAGTGCACTGAGAGAAAGTGCTTTCACAACGAGCCCAGGCAAGCGAAAATAACCCGTCAAGCCTAGCATTTTGCTGAACTTAGCGTACAGTCAAAAGCAACCAGCCTAGACTATTTAATTGGTAGTCCATCGGGCAAAATGCCTTTAATAGTGACCTGGTGGAATTCACGATGTACGTCACGAGAAAAGGTATAGTGGTTAATGGCTCAACTATTGTTAACTAAAGTCACTAGCCTAAGAAATTGCTTACTCAATAAGCGCCAGGCGGGGTGGGTCTTTAATGGCCTCCGTAGTGTGGCTTTTGTGAGGAAAAGGCGACCTGGTCAGGGCACCGTGTAACAATAGCCACCGTTATTTTAATTAGCCAAAAACCAACATACTGTATACGCCAGCATCCTTTCTCCCTCTTTCCCTCTTTCCCCCACTCACCACGACTGTAGCCATTGCCTCTACCACCACAACCACAAGTAATGCCCGAACGTACCTTTTACCGCCTTCAAATCCTCACCAACGCCGAGCTCCTCTTCCCCACGCACGCTCCAAAGTTTACCACGTGCCACAATCCAGTATCAGAGAGTAGCAATTTCATCTATCACGTTAGAATAGCCTCGGCTCGAACCTGGAGCTGAGTATCATTACGGTATACCTAACTGAACCGCAAGTCAGTGTATCAACATCTATGAGCAGGCGGGGGGCCGCCTCTCGGCTGCCTAGGAGTACAATGAATATTGGTTTTATCACGTTAGAGTTGCTTGACCGTGTATCAGGTGCCTAAAAATCCACTACTAGATTTAATATCAACTAGACACCGGGGGGTGAAATTGTGAGAAGTTATGCCTGCTTCATATGTGTACCTAGGTTGGTACACTTTGCGATCGAAACAAACTTGTTCACTAGAGGTGTTTGGCACCGCACTGAAAATCTACTTTACAAGTTGGATTTGGACCCGATGGATAGGTTGAATAATTCCGCAATATGCCTGGAGTGGTTCAATGGTTTAGTGCAGCTCCCTTAGATGCCTTTCGGCTCCATCCCTTTGCCGCCGTAGCTGCAACTATGCGGCCATCAACCACTTCTCTAGGTTCTACTCAGCCAGAAGTTACTAGATGCATCATCTTGCATTACCTAGCTTGTTGAAAGTAGGCACTTGAAAAGTGACTTTTTAGACCGATGCTAAACGTTTCTACTAATTGAGCTTGTTTTAAGCTTTGAGGAACGTACTGCACTTAGCTAATGAGTGCTTTGTGATTACTGAATAAGACATTAACGTGTCCTCTATAGTTATAAGAATATCATAAATCTCCTTATGCGTGTGTGTAGCTGTATATACATGTAATAAACGAGAAGAAAGCAGAATGGTGAAGTGGGGTACTGGTTCAACCATGCATTGTTTCTTTATGGTATTCTGCAGGAGCTGAGCGCCTCAAGTGAATCATACATGATGTAATGTTTTGGGGTGTAACTAAGCTCGCAAATGAGAGGACATTTGGAAAAATGGTTAATAATGTACTAACCTTACCATTTTCGGCCGCCACGTGGCAATTTTCGCGATTTTCTCCAAAAAAATTTACCAAATAATTACCCGATTCGGTAAGAAAAATCCTGAATGCTATATAAAATTACCCTTTTAGGTAATAAATCAACAGGGACATTTACCACCATTCATCCCCAGCCTATACAAAAACCCACTTCCTAAAATGCCAATTCCTCCACAACCAGAGCCCATATACAAAATTTGGTTCTGTAGGGTGATAGAGAACCATCAAAATATTGTCTCGCACCAGCTCGACGAAAAGTAGGGGACAGGGCTGCTGTGGTGTTTCATCGGGCTGGTACGTGGCGCAGTCATGTGATATAATGAATTAAATTTTCTTGTTTTCGCAAAAATCGAAATACTATGTAAGAGCCACGTGACCCCACCTAGCAGCAGTCTGGGCCGAGACAAATCAAAATAGTCATTCTACTGAGTTAAAAAAATTTTCAATTTTTTGGTGGAGGAATTAAGCCTCAAAAATTGTCGCGGATCTTAGCAAAGTGCTCCGGTTTGAGGCATTCCCCACCATTCACCTCCGGGATATGACGGGGCTGGTGTCCGAAGACTTGAAAACTTGGTGAGTACGTTGTAATAATCGTACATCGTCACTCGCACTGTGCGCGCCAGCAATCGACAGTATCCTGTCGCAATTCGCGCTTAAGCTCAAACGAGTACAGTAAAGTTGCGAATTTTTGCACCAATACGTCGGGAGGCTGTTACCACCTTGCAAAGAGTAATACACGATGAAGTAATTCTCTATCTAAAGTACTCGTATATATTATCTCGTTCACGATTACTCTAGAGGTAGTGCGCAAGAGCTGGCCGGCCAGCTGCTCATAACAGAGCGCAACTTGTGATCCTTCAAGTGCACATAACCCAGTCCCCCCTCAATATCTAAGCATTCAGTCACCAGAGTATGCTCCAACGTCTCTGATCAATTAGCAATGTCATAATAATTGGATATATATGTACATACCTTCAGTAAGACATATCCTTCTAGGAACAGTACAAAACGCGGAAATACCCTCATAAATATGTCCAATCAGCATGGACACTGATAATATTTGTCCAAACGACCATTCATCTGCCAGCTGTGTTTCCTCACCCCCAGCCCGTATCACCAGATCTTGGTCTATCTCCCTCGCAGTCATCACCAAGCCCTCCGCATTCATTACACTCAGTATCCAAAAGCCAAGCCAGAACGTCAAGATCACACTACGCCAATAAATTTTGATACGTTGCAGCAGGCGGTTGAACCGAATGCGTTCTTCCATGAAATGACCCCAAACCAACGCAACAGCAATCAAAGTATTGAAGATAAACAGAGACGAAGTTGAAACTACTCCGAAAGCAAACCACATGGGCGATTGGGGGGTCGACTGGGTGGTGGTCGACATCATAACATCGCTCCCAAGTTGTTTTCCGATGAGCTCTCTCGGCGCCTGTGCTAATACCGTAAACAACACACACCAGGTGCCGAATGCAATAACTGTCACCATAGTGTACAGGATGGCAGTGGACCTTCTGACGCGCCGCAGGCCCAAGGTGACGGGTAGGGTGCCAGAAACAAGACCGAGATATGTACACACAATTATAGTCTGGAGGAAGGAAAGCGATTTCATCGACCGTTGCAATATTGTTGTCAGTCCAAAGGCAATTCCAGTCACACCTATGGAAGTGGTGATGCTGTCGCGGAGGTATTCTGCCCGCGGATCTTGCAATAAGTTCAGGATTTGAACTGCAAACGTCATGGTGTAGAGAGAGACTCGAACCTGCCATGGTAAGTTGTTGCCTGCATGTTCTCTTAAGAGAAACTTACGCCAATGCCAGTAATGTCCGTATTTGACATATTCTCGGGACACGAAACCCGGGAAATAAGCTTCCTCGCTCCTAGTAATATATTTTGAACATCAAGTTGTGAAGAAAAAGCAAGCACATTTGCATAATTCTTCAGCCCCAATGGCCACGCAACGAAGTATTTGTTTAACACCCGACTTTTTTTTTAACCCAATGGTGTGCGAATGCACTGCCCACACCGTAGAGAGATAAAAATCCGAACTGAAGCAAAATACAAGGTTCCAGCAACGCAGAGCTTATGCTCGATACTAAAGCTTCGAGTATCAACATGTGCACTTTAATGTACATCTCTACAATAACACCACTCGAGATACATGGCAGTTTCCTATCAATATTCCAAACTTTCTGAAATCATAATTAGCTTATTTACCTAAATATTAGGCGAAGACGTACATAGATGCTAGATACAGGATCATTGGCCAACGCAAGATCGTTCGAATTAATCCTGTCGGAAATCGCAGGCTACACTTAAAGCACTATACACCTTAGCTATGAATATACTGCGGTGAAGGTCCTGCTCTGCACCCCCTGCATATCTGCCTGAGGCTTTGTTTTCAGTTTGAGGGGCTGCAAACGCGAGTAATCCGCATGTATAAGGATGGTCACAGCGTTGTAGTGCGCTCGTTCTCCCGGAACCTTCGAACAGGTGTTCTGGGTTTGCTAATATCAGATCGTAATACTCGAGATCGGGCAATGGCGTATTTGGTTATTTTCTACAAAAACTCCAAGCATGCCTCCACACATATGCCCCAATAATGAATGCTACTCAGATCACCAACTGTACCGTTTATTTCTCCCTTTCCACCTACAGCCTCCAAAACGGTACAGTTAGTTACAGGCTCATTGAGTATTGTGGATTTGATTTACACACTGAGTTGGTGATGATGCGCCGTTCTTAATGATAACTGTTTAATTAGTGGGGATTGATTGGCCGCCGATTAATTCAGCGGCTTTGTGGGAATGAGGAACATGTACTAGTACAACGGCACAACGGCAGCCAGAATCGTTGTGATTGGCCAAATTCTAGCATATGTATGCATGCAGATATATATAGCATACTACGATCACCACTACTGCCACACACCAAAGCCACAAAACACTGCGTATAACTGAACGTGCTCTACCACCTGTAAATTCTTGCTAACGCCGAACTTCTCTTCCCCACGCACCATCCCAAGATAGTAACCATAGACTTTGGCGTAGGACGGTAGGTGGAGAGATGATGGCGAGGCAGGAAAGTTAGAAAGGTGAATGAAGCACTACATACGAAGTGGGATAGCAGCGCTGGAGAGACAAACACGGTATCATTGATACTAACCTTGAATCGACGATGATAGTGTGTCACTCGATTTTAGCAATAGCTTGCTCAAGATTTAGTGAATGGAGCTAATCCATAGTCCGTTCCTTAGCAGGCGATGATATATGATAGGAGGGTGTGTGCGGGGCTGTGAAGATGGTAGTGTCGCACGAAGTGGGATTCACCGCGATTTGACATGTCATGATCACATATCATAGCTATAGCTGTATCGGAGGATCTCTTCGCAAGGCCTTTTTAACATCGGGTCAGCTTCAGGACTCCAATTAATCTCCCCTACCTTATATAAATATTCTATGCAATTCTACCTCGTCTGCCCTTTTAAGTTTATCCTCACTAGCCGTGTCCCTCGATGCTTCCCATTAAGCCCACACAAGCGAACTCCATGAACTTACACCATACAGCCCATAGTCCAGAGGTCTACCACAGTTTCTTCCTCGTCAAGTACAGATGACACGTATGACCTTCTGGTGCTATCATCGCTAGCTTGCTCATCAATGCTAGATCCTCCTTCAGACCACCATAGCACATCGCTGTTAGCTTCTTCTGTTGATAGCCGCAAAAACTACATCTATTTCAATTTTGGGCTTTTTTTCGGGGCTAAAAGCGTTTCTCGGACACTGCTATGCGTTTCTCTCCGACAACGTACTCCTCATTTTCATCGGATTTGTTTTCACGACATTCGTGGTATATTACAGTCCTTGGAATCAAATTGAGCCGCCACACGGTTGATCTAGCCGAATAGTCTGCTGGCATGCAGTTCTGTGGAGAGTGTGAGGATTTATGAGCATGTATAGGACAGAACAATTCGATGGTAAGAGATCTGGTATAACTCAGCATGTGTGCCAGGGCGAATCCCAACACCTATCAACATGTGCGGAAGTCATAAATTCTCTACTGAACCCGCCACCTAGCCAGAGGTCGCATTTCGTTCGGCGCAGTTTCGAAAGTTTCGCCGGGAAGTTTCTTGTCTTTCGGTCTATGTGCCTAGCATTCCTTAAGATTCTGTCTCCTAGGCTCTCCTAGAGATATTCCATTATACGCAGTCTCGCTATATTAGTGGCCACAGAGAACAAATCAGATTCTGGAGCTGTTGTGCCGAGTGATGTGAGAGGGGCAGGATGTGATCTGAATGTGGAAGGACTGGGGGTAGGAGGAAGATATATAGAGATGTATCTATGAGAAAGAAGAGGACCCTACTTATAAAGGAACTACCGGACACGTCAAAATAGCCGTTACGGAAGTACTCTATCATAAATTAAAGCGAAAATAGCTACAATTGCCGCCCATTCATTGTGCAGCTTATGCAGTAACGAGGAAGTCTGGCCAAGGGGCACACGTGTACTCGTTGTAATTGGCTAAAACCAGCATATGTACTACGTGCATCAACATTTTACGACAACAACCACAGCCCCCGCCACATCATAACCACAAGCAATCCCCGAACGTGCCTTCTACCGCCTTCAAATTCTCGCCAATGCCGAGCTCTTCTTCCCCACGCACACTCCAAAGCTAGTAACCACCGACTCGGGTGGGCGGCGGATCTTACTCGTTTCCTCGACCACAGGCCAAGTTCTGCATGAACACAACGACACGTTAACAGTTGAGTTTGCGAAACTGTTGTCACAAACTGAGAGGCTTCTTGCAGCGAAGGTTCGTGGGGGAATTTGCGGCGCTGGGCAGGGATGGGTGGCAAAAGGAGGGATGACGGACGAGGCGGAAGAGCTTAGAAAAGAGAATGAAGTGCAACTTGCTGAAGAGAAGTGGGCGAGGAATTTGGAAGGGGTGGAGGCTAGATTAGCGGAGGAGAAGAGAATGAGGGAGGAACTCGAGAGGCGCATTAGGAACAGGGATGAAGGCGCGAATACGCCTGCAACCTCCTTTGATTTCTGTTACGATATGGAAGTAGGGGAGAACTGTGTGCTTGTATTCTATGGTACAGAGAAGAGAGAAGGAGAAAGACTCGAGATATATGCAGGAGGCATCGGCCCCTGCAGCAGCACCGTGTATCAGACCTGTAACATGTCTCCGGCACATGTACACCAGTAACAGTTTCGACTGAACAAGGCTGAGTGAGTGACAGTGATGTGCTTTGTTCAATGCGTACGTCATGTAGCTCCAGCGCCCTCCGTGCCTGGGATATCGGCATCGATAGCACTGAAAAAAAAGTTCGGTTCAAGGCCAGACCTCTATTGAAGTGATTTGATAGCATTTATCCTTTAAAGAGATATGTCTACGCATTCGTGGGAACGATGACGCAAGTGCGGTTAAACACGCGATCACGGGACAAAACATTGCCTTCCGCACGGACCTCCAATTGTCGACCTCCACCAGAAAACACTTCCCCTATCTCAACAGTACTCAACATTGCATCGCAACACTCCCTCTGCAATGACAATCAACGTTACAACCCCCTCCGACAACCTCACCTCCATCACATCGCATGGCTTCACCTACAACCCTTCGACAGGGGCGCTAATAGCCGACATTTCGCGCGACCCGGAGTCTCGAATCCGCGCACTCCTCTTCCCCCACCTAATCCCTACACTTATCAAAGGCGAACAGGCGCAAAAGCAAGCCGAAAAAGAGGCGCGGCGTCTTACGAAAAAATGGATTTCCGCACAGCATAAACACTATGATATTCCTTTCAAGGCCACCGCAAAAGTCGACGACCTACGAAAGTCACTGGTTGCAGCATTGGAGACCGGGAAGCTTAAATCGCCGCCTACAGCCGTGCATGAGATCTTGAAGGGGCTCGAGGAAGAGTATCAGCGTAAGAACGCTGCCCATCTAGCTGCAGTCAATAAAACCCGCCATGAGGCCTTTGCGGCATTGAAGGATCCTATCAACGCTGCAAATTATAACCACGAGCTCTTTCTACGCCGTTATTTCCTTGATTCAGCCGGCAGGCTGGATACAAAAAAATCGCCGGCAGCGATGGATCTTGGCCAGGTTCGGGACCAGTTGCGACTCATGGCTGCGGCGAGGGAAATCCCTGGATTGCATGTTAGCGACGCGCAAACCGGCAATTATTGCAACATCCTTATCGTTGGGAAGGACCAGGAAGCAGTCCGCGATATGGCTCGAATGAAGGTAGAGAAGGAAGAGGAGGAGAGAAGACAAGTAGTAGCAAGAAGGGCGCTGGAGGATGCGAGCTTAAAAGAACGTTTTGAAAGAGAGAAGGAACGGTCAATCAAACAGTTGGACGATGACTTCCAGCCTCTCATGGAATCACACTTTGCACTCATCAGAAGCTTGCCGAAACCTGGTCCCACTGCAAACATCTCCAACGCAAAAGGTAGGTTCCACATCCGCTGTGCCGAAATCGAAGGCCTTTGGACGGATGACTGTCGTAACGGCCTCACCCTTGTCATCCGTGACGATCCAGAACGCATCAGCACATCGGGCGGTTTGTGTCTTCGCGGAGACTTCCAATTTGGCGTTTTAGCGGGGATCATGCACTTCTGGCTTCCTGGCGAGGATTGGCAAACCGATTACGATGGACCCGATGAAAACAGCGACGAGGAGTATGACTCCTATCCTCGCGACAAGAAACGACGGAAAACAACTGCATCCCGTGGCCCTGCTTCGAAAAAAAGAGCCGTAGCGGCGTCAGCGGCAGAGTCCCGGAAGCTGCATTTTTTGTGGCGTGGACGCGAGTCTGGGGAAGGGGAGATCCAGGTTGATTATCAGAATATGAACAAGGGGTGTATTGAGTTTCGAGATGATACATTCACCGCGTTTGATGCGACCTGGAAAGCAGATTTGTTGGGGGATAACGTGAAATTCTTCGGATACAAAACGAGCGGAAATTGCAAAGGGAACGGCGTGAGGTGGGAGGAGCTGGGCGAAAAGGCATATAGGAGGGCTGAGATCTCGAGGTGGCATTGATCGTGATACTTGAGGTTGAGACGGGTTAACTTGATTATTTTTCCTCCATGCAGCTAGTTGTTTATTGATTTGTAACTGTAAGACAATCTCACGTAAGTGCTGGTACGTCGCGATGCGCAGCGAATCTAGAGTGAAAACTGAGAATTGTAAGAGTACAGGTTGAGCTCGCCCAAAAGTGCTGGAGGACTACTGTGTGCTAGCCCTAGTGACTAGCCCTATGATACCTACCACACACCGTACAACAGTAGCTGTACCAGTCCTGTCCATCCGCGAATGGACTGAACCCGTCAAAGAACAGGTGCCAGGGTGAGAATATTTTTCAAGGCCTAGAGCTCTAGCTGCAAAATCTCCGAACCCACTACAACTAATCTTGTGCAATATCAAAATGACACAATACAGTATTAGAGTTGGACACGATAAAGCTTGCAAAACGTAGGGATTTTTGGTAGCCTTAGATGTGCGTGATTTTCTATGACTCATGCAAGAACCTTCAATATTTGCTACAAATCAAAGTTGTTTAACTCTAGATCAACTGCCTCCTCGAATACTTCAAGAAAGATCGCGACTACGGACCTCAGCAACAGATTATGATGTAGAGGATAGAATTCAATTCTCTTTGACTCCCGAGTGTACAAAACAGAATGAAAATCGAAAGGAAAAGCAGCAATTAAAGTATAAGCATATAAAATCAATAGCAAGTCCAAACCAACCAACCAACCAACCAACCAACCAACACAACAGGACAGAAAACCTTTGACCCCCCTAACCCTTACCATCCCTGGAAGAACTCCCAAATAAAGCCTAGAATTGGAGCGTATAGCATCAGATGGTGCATTGATTGGTAGGATTATTCTACGTTGGTGCTCCTCAGTGCGAATCTCTCGGGGATCCTTGCTGGTCTTGAACATCACAATCTTCACCTGTCCTTGTGATTGTCTTAACAATCACCACGCATCAAAGTTTAGCTGTGCGTGTGATTCCGAGCAACCTGCTTCAATAACTATAGTGGGCCAAGCATCGTGGTGTAGACAGTTAGAGTTTTTGGCCTGAAGGGAGTCCGACTCTTTTCCATCGGGGGGGCGTATTGAGTAATCGTAGAACGGTACGTTGTAGACCCGCAGTTGGCCAGATCCCAACGAAGACTCATAGTGTTCGTGGAGCCTCATAAGCTGTCTGCCAGTGTTCTCAAGCGGTCAGATCAAGCGGTCAGTCATCTGTAGATTCGCAGACCGGTCAGGTAAGGTCACGATTTTTGAGACCGCCCTTGCAATATACCGGCTGCAGTTTCTTGTGGGAAATCTGCAGAGCCGGGAGTTATCATGGGGTCATGAAATTGTCTCCCTCCGCTATCTCCACCTCCCACTGACCACTTGAGAACACTGCTGTCTGTAAACTCTCGGTGTACCAGCTAGTGGGCAGCTAGTGGGATTTGCAAGATCAGATTCTCTGAGAGCCAAGAAAAAAGCTTAATATGGTCGAGTAGACTCCCCCGCAAGTTGTTCAGACATTCGTAGTCCTAGGTATTACAAGATTTAAATACACAATACCCTCCATCATTGACTTAACCGATGATCTCAACGGTATTCTTGATAGAATAGAATCGATGAATATCCTCATGTTTGATTCCGGTGAGTGCTTGCTCCGCTGAAGATATGTGCTGAAGATCGACGACGGAGATTGGTTGGTAAGGGATGTGCATAATAGAATATTCGATTTCGAAGGTATTTGCAAGCTCGAGGGAAGAGACGACGCGACGTAGCGGAAATGTCAACTTCGGCTTCGGAAGTCGGATCGTTGCTAGCGGACGACTTGATGCGGGAATGGCTGGTGCTCTCGGGAGCAGAAAGGGACCTAGCGTGCTGGTAGTAGACTTGTCGATTAATAGAGATCCCCCCCCACATACTGCTGCCATGGTTGGCGAGAAGGCTTGGTTGCCAGTTCCTTGGTAATGGCTACTCGTTGCTGCCTGGCATCTATCGTTAAATCGGACTCGGGAAGTAAGAGTATGAGAAGGAGTTGAGCTGAAAGTAGGATGTCGTTAAGTAGGAAGCGGGAAGATGAACCTGCAGCAGCGTCGGCTGCAGTTGTGTTGTCGTTCGACTGCTTGGAGCCGTGCAGCGGGTCAAAGTCACAGATGTGGGAGAAGAGGTGCGAGGAGACGTGTGGGGAGTGGGAAGCTTAAGTTCTAAATAAGTATGTATAAACTTAAGTTAGGGTACTTAGTATCTAGCTCTCGTATACCAGACTTTCCGGGTTCACTTCGTGGAGAAAGCTTGCAAGCGAGGCGAAAAAGTCTGAGCACGAGAGCGCTCGTATCGTACTCGAGCCCTATTCTGTTTCGTTCCCAGAGTTACGTCGCTTGTTCTAGTCTCGGAGTGGTATACCCGAGAATATGCTCGCCCACAGGCATTAGTGGCCTTTGTCTCGGCGTCCTGTTGGGCCTTGGAACTGGACAGACATAAATCTACTTAGCTTGGCACATGTACTTAGGTACACTTTTTAAGTGTGCACCTAGGACAGACCAACAGACTGTACGGCTGAGGAACAAAGTAACAAACGAGTGACAAATGATGAACCTAACATGTGTACCAAGGATACTTATTTTGTAGCACAAAGTAACGGGCAACTAGCTAGCGAACGAAGTATGACTACTTAAGTACCTAGGGTAAGTAGGTATATTTATGAATTCATTCGAATTCGGGACCCTACCACTTCGGGGGCCCTCACATGCTCCAGTTCCAACCGGCTTCGGGGTTTTCCAAGCTGCGGCATCTCTCTTTAAGAGACAAGCAAACATTCTCAGCCTGCACTAACTTCACCCACAAACCGCATTCCCAGCGTACTACGGCTCACAGCCAATACGGGAATGATCCATCATCAATCCCGCTTCAGTTACTTCATGGGTCGCTTGGCCACCGATGCAACAGCAGCGTTTCAGCGCTGAGGGGGGAAAAAGAGATAAGGAGAGAAGGAGGAGAGAGAGACAGTTTATGAGTAACATGATGGCTGGTTAAAGTAGAAAGTGGTATAGGAGCTGAGATATGCAATGCAAGTGCGGTACTTAAATGTATGCTTTTCACATACCTTCACACTGCAGCATAACTAACTCTCTATAAGTCCAAATATCGAGACTATGAGCGTATGAACCAGCTGCAGGGGGACTTGGCAAATCTCATCTATGATATGTCTAGATTTCGGCGCTTAGGATGAGAGTCCAGATGAAATGATGAACTATGATAGCCTGAAAATGATAATCAACCCGTACCATGAGTGATTACCTACAAACCGGCCAGATAAAGATCTGAGAATCTGTAGATCAGTCAGATCATTTATAAAGTCGACCTTGACATAGACCAGCCCGGTCGAAAGTTATATCTGACCGATCTGACCTGTTTGGAACACTGATATCATCAATCGTCCCGAGGGTTCACCAGGCAGCGGCAACCATCTTCTCCTCCGCTAGGTACTGGTTCAAACCTGATGCATATCTCATGGCAAAGAGTGGTAAACCGAACATCTGAAGTTCTCTGTATGTATCTCAAATCTTTCTCCTTCTCTATTCTCTATGCTCTATCGTTTTTACACTCACAGTTATCCTCATTTTCAAGTTTGATTTAACGGCTAGCAAGTGATCGGATGTGATGATACAAGTTTGGAGTAAAAGATAGGCTGCAGTTGGGTGAGTGCTCCTGGAGGCAAGAAATCATGGATGAATCACTGCTTTTGGCAGCGCCCATGTTTTTCTCATTCCTTAAGGGTGAATACTAGCACTCTGGACATGTTCTTGCCCTGAAGTAACTAGAAGCCGCAACAAGTTAGAACCTTCGCCAAACAGGTTCCGCACTGTTGGTTCATGACGCGATAGTTCAATGTAGGTTTGAACGCATCACCCGAACCGGTTTTAACCTTAAGACCTTGAGACACTATTGCTGGAACTATTGGTAACGTTGACTTTGTTAACTTGGAGAAAGCAGGGTTCAACTTTAGCAAAGCCGCGCGCAAGGGGTTTCAGGGGTGCCGGCTTGGGAAGGGGGTGCGCACATGCAGGGCGGGGTGTCCAGGGGAACGGTGTTGGTCCCAAATCAATAGTACACAAATAGAGCCTCTTGATCAGTCCCTGTCAAGACATTTCGTGCAGTAACAGGCCCATAGCACCACAATACTAGCAGAATTCCCCTTGGGTATCTCATAATATCGAGTCGGGACCAAAGATCCGGGCCTAGGACCTATCTGCCGAATGGACTGCTTGCAATTATTCCTTGCAGGACATGCAACACTTTCACCTCTTAAGATTATTGCTGGGTTCGATCGGGTAGAGTGATAGTGGAAGGCTGCAGACATAGCTTCCGCGGTTCCGGGTATTCGGTTACTCGTTCTACTTTGGGGATACTTCATATCGTTAACAGCATCTTAGCACAAGATGATTGAACTGGCGATTGCCGATCGTGTCAGATAAAGGTGTCACAGGTTTGAGTTTCAGTACTACCTGGGATGCTAAGTTGAAGCCAACACGGATCACTCGCTACGCCGCAAGCGCGATTTTCAGTTTCGTGGGGGCCTACATACCATATAAAAAAAGGGGGTTTTAACGACTAGGTTTTGATTGTATGTATAACCGTTGTTACAGCGCTTGTGACCGTTAATTGACTGTACCAATGGTATCTGAATGGATTCACCACGGTTATATATGGTCAACCTACTTAGGACCGTCATCAAAAGCCTCCCTTCTTTCATACTGTGGCCTGAAGAAGTGTGGAGCGGCTCGGTGATGTCAGGATCCAAATGGTTGGTAAACTTCCCGCCCGTTGCATCGCGATAATCCCTGCCACCCCATCTGAAAATAGTCAATGGCTGGATCCTATTCTCCTATTCGATATAACTGTCGATTTTGGCCGTTGGGACCGTTCGGCTGGGTCGGTAACGGACATACCAAACACCAGTTTCCTTCATATAGCGTTCGATGTTCCCCCAGCCATTGCCATTTGCCAAACGCGGGCTTAAAGATTGGCACGACTATATCAAAGTCTGCGGCTACGTACTTAGTGCTTATCGGCTCTTTCCCACATTCAGGGCTGGCAAATCACAAACTACGAACGACAACTCAACAGAACGGCAGTTTTGACCACTATTCGATCCAACCGCTGCCTAATAAACTAGCTACCGATGGCTCGCAGCAGAAGTTAGGAAACAATGCTTGCGGGCTAGGAAGTTCATTGTGAACAATACTATCGATAGTACATTCTAATTACTTGGTATGCTGCTCGGTGGCGTCTGCACACCATACTGGCTCCGTGTATCGAGTATAAATTGTGAAGCCCATACAACCGGCAAGGGCCACGTGCCACACCTTTGGAAAAGTTACTTGCATGCAAAAGCAATTCAATTCAGCCAGGATTCCGATGGCCATTCTTATCATTCTAGAAATGTGATGGTCCTTCCGGTGACATGGCATAGGGTGCGTTAACCATTTGGGCGGGTGCAGATCCTGGAACCATGTACCGGCCCAGTGGTCGTATGCAGGATGGGAGCACGCCGACCGATTGGTCCTCGATCGCGGGTCGCGAGAAGCGTTGACAATCCAAGACGAAGCTGCATACGATTATTGTTGGCCAACTCACTTAATGCAGCTGCAAGGAAAAGGGACGAGAGAAATTGGATCCTTTGTGTGCGCAATCTAGCTCTCAAACATGGTATCTCCAATTTTCGGGCGCTTATGGAGGAGTTTTCGTAAGGAAAATCACACCCAAACTCGACTCACAACTCGAAAAACAAAGCTTGGAATACGGATGCCCACAGGGCGCCGAGTCTTTTCGGCTCTCGATTTCCCACACTACATACATACAGTTTCCCTTTCCTGCCAGGGGTGCAGCAGCAGCAATTTGTGGTCCGATTAATTCCCTCTCTATATGCATTACCCCCACATCTATATTATCGCCGGCTTTCCGGAACTGGGTCCTCCGAGTGTTTTGGTTTCGTCACTTGCACATTTCCCCCCTGGGTTTTCTCCCGTGCACAACATAACTGGTCGAAAAACAATCAGCATCCAAATCGTTACCGACAGGATTGAACCAATCGCTAGGCTTCCGCGGGGTTGTCTCAGATCGCGAGGTAGAATAGCACTTACAAGGAGATATACATATGCGTATTTGCATTCTTCATGGCCTTTAATGCTTCTCGGCATGATTTACTAGCCTGTTTCTCGCTCATCCCCAATGCTGTTGTAAATGACTCCATGCAGCACGCACGCAAACTCGTTTCTGCAATTAAGAGCACCATATTTCCAATTTGCTTGAGTGCGTTGTCCGTCGGCCAGGGGCCTATGGGCTGCTTTATTCTCGTTACCTGTACCTAATCAGCCCATTCCGAAGCGGAGTAGATATCCAATAATACGAACCTGTATGTCAACGAAACCTGCGCTTTCTAGGTAATCCTTGAGAATTTGGTCCTGGATTGGACTTCGTCCCATTGCCGTCATCGCTTCGGCCTGACGCTCAAAATTCCGCTTCGCCGCGTCGCTTCCGCCTAGTGTTCCGTCATCGCACTCAATCTCGGTTCCGAATTCGGCGAGCTCGATGTCGGCTCCAGGTTTAAGGCAGCTTACACGGAACGGCATGTCAGCTGATTACCATTACCCAGATACAGTCTGTGCGGCGGCGACAATGGTAGCTGGCTTGCGAATTTAACATACCGGTACGCTTGTGAGAGCAACCTAGGCCAATCAGTGATACCCAGAGAAACGTTTCTGGCGTGAATGAAGTCGAAGTAGTCATCAGGGCGGTAGGTCCAATCATCCTCGGCATCATCGATCTCGAAACGACAGTTGGGTGGGACCCACTTCGACTGGATTGGGCTACCACACAGCATCATCAGATACCTACTCCTCTAGGACTAGGAGCAACGCATACGTACCTAAGGTCTGTGCCAATAACCTTTGCCATTGGGTACTTATCAGCGGCATCGATGGCCCAAATCCCCGTCCCGGTGCCGATGTCTAGAATACGTTGGGGGTTCTCTATGGGAGCAAGATGTAGTTTCCCATCTAGGAGCAGTAGCATTATTTCGTGATGCATGTCTAAGCTATCGAGATGAAAGTTAGTGAGAAAGTCCAATTTCGCACCTTCTTATCGTAGGGTGCTCCATCTATAGTGATCTTGCAAGCTCAAGCTACGTGTTTGAAACCATTCGTCCTTGAGAAAATAGTACCTACCGGTCTTGTTCAACCTACCGTCCACATTAGTAACCACCTATAAACATCAAAGTGGAGTCAAACCGCATCTGCTGGCACAGGATATTTCTCAATTCCAAAGTACGTATGGTAGCGGCGACCTTGCCAAAATATCAGTCGATATCCAGCTGTCAACACCGCCTAATTGACTATATACCGTGCTTGACGACGTATTCGTTAATCGATGAGGCTAAACTTGCAGAGCTGACATCGTTCCCCGAGGATGTAGAGCCATCTTCGTCTTCGCTGTCATTACCACTAGTACTTGGATCATCTGCTTCCAACTGGTAAAAACACATCAGTTTTCCTTTGTCGCAGACAAGTAGGACTAAGTATAACTTACAACAGATGGATCCTCGCTGATTGGTATTGTTTCGTTGCGTACATTGGCCATCTCAAACGGTACGGCGTTTTGATATTTATTTGCTGTCGGTGCAATCAATGGCTTTTATATTTTTCGCCCCGAGGATTTGGGCACATACACACCCACACTAAAAGTACCCGCAGATAGACCACCATGCAGGTATGTATGCATGCAGACGCATTCTGCATATGCATGGCACGAAGTGTAGGCCGCACCCGGTTCGGGGTCCCCAGTCCCTCGTATGGTTCGAATGCAGCCAAATATAAGTGTTGGTCATTGTGGGGCTTAGATAGACGTGTATTTGTGAATGGGTTGTTTGACTAGATACTAGCTAGAAGAAGAGATCTACGCACGCTATACGCTATAGACTATAACCACCACCACACAATCTAGGCGGTGTGCGCAGCGGAGGGCCAATAACAACAGTCACATACATGCATGGATACGATAGAGAGAGATATGCAACAAGATAAGGTATGCAGGAAGACCTAATAATATTACTTTTGACTGTGGTTGGTCCCAGTACCCGCCTTGACAGCCATCTCGAAATGGTTGGGTTTCGCTCATATGCTGTCACTCGTAAATGTGGTATTGCCACTCGCCAAGACTTCCCCGCGATTCAAGTGGGCATCGAAAACTTCGCGAATCACCGAAGGGGTACATAACGAAAGTGCAGTTGATTCACTCCATTGCAGTTATAGGCTCACTCTGTGTTCGTTGCATGTTGGTTTGGTTTGCGGGCGGGCATCGCACGCCAGAATCCAGTTGTAATGATGAGGGCTACCACCTACTCGTTCTAACTTTCACTAATATCCTCACCTTCGCCCGCGATATAGACGAAGGGGAGTATGAAGCATGCAAAAATTTCGCCTGTCTACCCTAGCCGGCTATAATGCCATTTGGGTCATGGGTTGTCACTCACAGTGCCTAGAGTAGAGCTTTTTTAAGTGTAGACACCGAGACATCCCAGGACCACCTGTCCCCTAAATACCCCCGGCTATACTAGTTCCGAAACCTCACCCCGGGATAATTCGTCCTATGCTCCAGGCAAGGCGCTAACTAACCGAACTATCCGTCAGTCTCTCCGTCTAAAGCCATTACTGCGTGCGTGTGTATAAGGGGACCACCCAGGAAGAGACTTTTGCAACCTGAGTCACCAGCAATAGAATTACAGCTACAATCTGAATACTGCTATCTATGATCTGCGTACTGCTATTGATATTTTGTATCTAATTCATCGTACTACAACAGTAGAGACTCATCCTATCTATCCTCCACCGCCTCTGGGTACTCTTTCTCAATCTCGCCTCGCCCTCAGCACCACAATCATCTGAGCCCCTCTTATGTTCCTCTCCATTACCAAAGGTTTCCTTTCTTACAACATCCCCTTCTGCTAACTTCCACTTGTTCTTCACCTTGCTATAGTGTACACAAGAAAATGACCTTCACTGTTGCTTCAAACCACACTGAATCTCAACAACTGCAATCCCGTTTGCAAAGGCGTGTTGTACCCTTCTAAAAGTGCTTTCATAGGTCGGTATACTGCTCTCCAGACTGTGGTAATGTGGTCTCCCTCCCAAATTGCTCGTCGATGATTTGGTGTAGTTATGAGTAGCTCGCAATCGGTAATAGATGACCTAGAAAACTGAGCTTAGGCTAGGTCTATAGTTAAGGTAGGCATGAATGGAGTTGTTAATGGTAACATGGGAGATGACTTCAGTGAAAGATCGTTACTGGGCTGGATGAAAAGATAAAAGCTCTTTACGAGAGTGAGACATTCCTCGGGCCGTGCACGAGCGGCAAAAGTCTTGGATGGATAGGCGGCCCGATAACTAACTGCCTGATTGTGCTTTATAATTACCGACAAAGGCATTGCCAGAAGGCAATGTTAAGTGAGCAAACAAGAATTAGACTGCATCAGATTGCTCTCCTCAAAACCAGACAGTTGGCCCTCCCACAAGAGCACTTTCGGCCTGAAAGAGCCGGGTGAGTGCTTTGATCTAAGCTGCGACAGCCAATCATGACTGTGGGAATGAGGTATATTTGAAGGGTAAGAGGTTTCACTATTATAGAATACAGATTAGAATAGCTAGAAAAGGATTTATACTGGATGAAAATCGAAAATTATGACCTCACACTGGCTACATGGAAGCGGCAAGATAAGACGATGCCAGTGACATTAGATGCTGTCGCGCTATATATCTATAAAATCTAAAGCCCATTCCGCACTGTACCCAGGTCATCACCGAAGGCGGCAATCATAAACTCAATACTCTTCGTCGTCGTTTCTGACTTCTTTCCATTAATAAAGAAATCTATTAACGCAGTATCATGAACCTCCCCCTTGGCTATCAGCGACTCAAACCGGAAGCTATTCCTCTCCGTCTCCTGCACACCCTCCATTTTGTTCACAAACACCCTAATATCATCCACCAAAACCTCTTCCTCCCCAGCAGTAACCAGCATCTTCCTGGTTACATTCCCTATACCGATCCACCAACTCTCCGGCGCTGGTGCGGCTTCACCCCAGTAGTTTCCTGCCTCAAGCTCGGCCCCAAATGATGTATGTTCAGTCAGCAAAGCCGTCCAGTGTTGGCAGGTAGAAGCGGCGAGAATATCAATATCCTTGAATCGTGTGAAAGATTCCGCATTTGCATGAGATATACGAGCTGGCGGAGAGATGATAGCAACTCCAGCAAGAGGAGTGGCGAGGGAGAGCGGCGGGATATCTGGGTGAGGATGAAGAATATGCGATATCACAGAAAGTATAAGGTGGCCTCCGGCTGAGTCGCCAGCCACGACGATCTGCATTGTGAGCTACTTTCTTTTAGGCGAAGCGGGGAACTTACAGATGATGGCGGAATACCCTTGGATAATAGCCGGGATAGGGCTTGAGCTGCTTGCCTGAGTTGAAAGGGGTACCGCTGGGCTGGTGTATTGGCTGTGTTGTGTCAACACAATAGTTTCATAACTGGAAACATAGTAAACAGCTTACTGTATTCTAGGATAGCAATCGAAAGTGTATCCTTCAGCCCATTTTGCTCCGCAACATTATGCACATATCTCAGGAATTTCAGATGGCTAGGAATCAACGGTAAAACATACCCGCCACCTACCACAATATTCGATATTAGCTACCTAGCTCCCTAGTCCATCTGTAGGTATCATACACACCATGGAAAAATAACAACAATTTTTTCCCAGGCTTCCAGACTTCGCCCAACCACATTATTCTCGTATTCGCCTCACCACTATTTTCCGCTGGGAAGTCCTCAATATTTGCGGGAATCCCGTTTGAACTTGCCCATTTCTCGTAGGTTGCCTGAGTTGATGGGGAGAAATATTGGAGTTGTTTAACCGTCATTGACCCCATAAGGCAGCGACTTGCTGCATTTCTGACACGAAATAACCATCTGTCGGACACGAAAAGATTTCGCAGAATGAAGGAGATTAGGGAAAATGGGACTTGGGGTAGTTAGTCTAAAGGTATGCCCGATTTCGAAAGTGCGTATATACTTACATATGATGAGAATGCGCACCACTAGAGAGAGCTTCTCGCGAGCTGTGAGAGAAAGTGGTTGTCCTGGATTCTCCATGGTCTAAAGGGTGCTCATCTTCGGAGTTGCGGGGATGTTGCATATACTTATAGCTTTACTCGGGCTTAATTTTTATTCCCTCAAGGGTACCTTTAGAGTAGTGGAGACGCCGGCGACGGTTCCGAGGTCTTCTAGGGTACTAGGGCGAGATGCATATGATGATCATAGGAACTAAGCATTGAACCCGATTTGTACCTTCATATTACCACTCAGAGAGGAGTGGTTCTGGCATTTCAACCAATCTTCAGGGTTGGAATCCCATGCACGTATGACAGAATACCAGACGTTCGCTTTCGCTTTGCGGGATTTCACCGACTGGCCAATGGCCAACGAGAGCATGACAAATTAGGGGTTGCCGTCGAGCCAAACTTTTGAGCTAGTCATATGTATCACTAAAACGGTTTTGTGTAACGGCACCTAGTTCGACACCTCAAAAAGTGGAAAGTTGAATTTGCAAAACGAGCCTTGAACCAATTGCCGTGAGGAATGACCCGAATACCACCCCAAGGAGAGCAATCTCTTTTCTCAGGGGGTTTGCCGTACATAAATACAAAACTTTGGCCGTCCCGGGTCCGGGGTTGCCCTTGAACCAAATTCAAAATGACAGGTCAACACCAATCACCATAGAGTGGCGGATTTGGCGTTTGCCGGACTCACCGAGACATATATATTGCACTTAATATAGAGGTCAGAATTTAGAGTTCCTCAAAGTAGAGTTAGTGCATCCTGGCGGATTGAGAGGTGTGAATCCATTGATGAGCTTTTAACGGCCCCAAGCGAGCTGACACTTACAGGGCATAATAGGCTATATAAATAACCCTAGCCCACTCTATGAATGATATAGAAATGTTCCCATCCATTAGAAGAATTAGACTTCGGCATCATCGCAGAAGAATGTACCATATCGAAGACTGGTCAAGAGGGTAACAGTTCCAGCTGCGGTAGAACCGAAAAACCTCTGGTTTGCTTTAAATGAACTGTGCTCAGAATGTCGTAATAGAGATCGTGGCCCCGGTATATCTAAGTATTCCCGCTCTGTACCGTATAGCTGCTAGTAGATCTACAGTCGATCGTGCTGTTGATCAGCTAAATCAGTGAGATTTCTCGAATGCGAGTTTGGATTTGCTAAGGGCCCATGGCTTCTAAGGCTTTCAACACTGCAGCATCTCGATCGAGTTCAAAATTTCAACTTAAAAGATACTTTTCGCAGTAATGCAAACACCTTAATTGCTGATCGATATATATCCTGGTATCGGTACAAGCGCGTGGAGTCGTAATTCAGTTACACATCTTTTGGTGGCAATGCTCAAATTTAAAACGTACTGTAAAAGTATATGCTGTGATGCGGCACCGAGTATAATGATCTATCTATCCCCATAAATTACCACACTCTGGAGAGCCCCAGCTCCGTGAGCATATCTGTCAACCTGGAATCAGACACAAGAATGGCAGTTCCGAATTCCCTTTTCCCAGAACTGAGTATTACTCCATGAACCGACCACCCTGAACTTCAGTTTTGCCCGAGCGATATGTATATCAGATCTTATTTGATCGGTTGTAGTTTCGGCAGATTTTACAACGAAAATCGCTACAGACAAGTCCCGTTTATCGAAATACTACGGTACTACTATAGCTGGATTCTAGAATATACAGGAACCGTGTGTTCGAAGCTAATACCAACGGCATATTTTGGGAGGAACAAACTGACTTTAAACCTCGGTGACCGGGTTTGATGTAGAGTACTTTGTGCAGCTTAAATCTTCTAGACATGGTATATCAACGCGGCAATACATCGGCCGAGCTGCAAATTAAAGTACCTCTTCACATACCGATTCGCTGGCTACCGAGCACGAGAGGGCTAATCGCCCTGTTAGACTATATATATACACGTCGCAAGGCTGCAAAATCTTTCCTATCTGCATGTAGAGTAAGTAGAGCCGCATAATCACTGCAATTCACTTGTTACGATATTGGGAGAACCGTGTGTATGGTTAAACTTAAGGCACAGAGAAGAGAGGAGAAGGACTCGAGATATATACAGGAGACATCAGCCCCGGTTACCGTGAGCTTGTATGAGGTCTGTAACACGTCTCAGATCTTACATATGTAGCATCACTCAGTAGCACGTGTACGAGCCATACAATGTGAAGCTCTACTCTGCGAGGGAGCAAAACTATGCATAAAGAATGAATGTTAATGAAGTAGAACTGTAGATTATCTACATGTAATTAAGCGACACGTTCCAAGTCCGCTGCCAAGACGAAGCACTATTTGATAACGCTACACTCCAAGTCCCCAGACAACAGGATTTAATGACCACTAGGCGGGACGTCCTAAGCTCCATTATTTTGGTAGGGTTTCATACCGTCTCGTCTCGCGCCTGGCCGGAATGGTAGCTACTTTAGCGGGAGTCCTCCGTTTCAGGTGAGGCTCATGTGAGGCCGGTAGACATCTATTAGCCTCACATGAGGGTGACTGAAATATCATGTTGATGTGAGGATATTTGTTGGCTCATGGTAACCTCTCAAACTTATGACTATCCTGCCACTGTCACTCACGCAAATCATTCAGGAAGATTTGACACCATTGCAGTGGACTGCAATGGTGACAGCTGAGACACACTATCCGCAGTTGAAGTTCTCATGCCACAGTAACTAGTTAGGTAGGAGATTTTAAGTATTCTCACAATCAGCATTTTGGAGATTCTTGTGCAATGCTGCAAAAACTAAAAACTCTCTACCTTCATAGCCAAATAAAACATTACATAGCAGGTATTCTGTGATGGGGTTGTCACTTCTGGGAGTTACTTTTAGCTCTACAATTATTTCCCGCTGCACCCGTGATTTTGGACCTGCAGATGTGTGTGGGGTGGTGGCAGTGGCAGTGGCAGTGGCAGCAGAATGCTGGTGATGGTGGTGATAGTGCACGTGGTGATGGTGATGATGGTTGTCATGGACCTACAGGCCAGTGAAGGTGTATGCCCCATGACCCCATCCAGCGCTTGAAGCGCGGCTGTGAGTGCGGCTACTGAAATCCTGTCAGGATTCTAATCTGAGCCTGGCAGGCATGACAGAGCTCCAGGAGTGCCATGGTTGCAGCTGGCTGCAACCGCTGCATATCTATCTGGTATCAACTGTGCCAGTACTGTCATGAGTATGCAAATCAAATCAAGGTGATTGCAAGATCAACCTCATATGTGCATCATTAGAGCCTCACCTGAAACGGAGGACCCCCGCTAAAGTATGATATATAGACTTTTGCACAAACTATTACAAATCATCCCACCACGTGCACCGTAGGGTCGCGTGCACTGGCACTTGACTGCATAGCACTAGTTTCCTTGCATTCTAAGCAAGATTCCTCTTATCCGCCTTCAAATTCTTGCCATGATCGATATCATTGTATCGACAACTGGGTTTCAGGTGCCAACCCGCATGCACTGAAGGCGGTGGGAATTGTGATTTTTCTAGACGGGGAAGGGAATTCAAGTGTCCCACTTGCTGCGGGGCTCCCTGTAGCGGTTTAGGTGGTCTGGAATTCAGCCGAATGCGAGTTCGAACCTATTCCCGCGGCACCTTTTGTTCCAAACTAAATGTGACACAAATGTTTAACTTAATCTGCAATTTTCTCCCCGCCGTTCCAAGTTTTGGCTCCTTTAAACCTATGAAGGTTTATCTAGGGCGTAGATTTACAAATCCCGATATTCTAAACCTGTCCCAAGCGGTACATGAACTCTTCAATCCGTCCCGCCAAAGCGTTTCATATGTACGAAATGGCAGCTTTCACTCGTCTGTTGAGAATGTCAGAGGAGGAAGCAGATAAAGTCTACAACGATACTTTAATTATGGTGAGAAATAATAATTATCATACATATGGTTATTTGTAGGTTCCTTTGGTTCCTACACGTCTGCCACTTTCAATCAGTAAGAAAATCCATGTTTTTGTATGGCGATACTAGTTAGTTTCATGGTTAGCGACTTAGTTGTACTTAAGATGCTAGAGCTGACCTTGTGTATTAATTATGTAGCGTATAGCTGAAATCTAGAGTGGGGTCATCCATAAGAGTTCCAGCAGGTCATATATAGATGTAGATAGTTATCTGTCTGATGAGAGTAGGATGGTGTATTTCGTATTGGTTTCGAGTATATAAATGTGAGTGAGAATACATGAAGTGGAACGTGCTGTACTTATTCTACATGATGTGTGGGCAGATCTTCCTGCATTCCATGCACTGTACATGTAGAGATCGATCCGCCGGAAGAAACACACCTCAAGTGAGCAAAAGCATGTGCACCCCACCCGGCTCTATTGTGAGGAACTCTCGCTTACATATAAGGTCGACTGGATATGGCTGTAGTAAAGAGTAATCATACACAGGAGCCAAGGTGGCTTACGCACGAGTGGGTGCACACATTCTGGTACTTAATAAATAGAGCTAATGATGAGCAACTTGGAAACACCACATGTCGCTTCTATCTGTTAGCTCAAGCGAATTCCTTAAGTATGCCTCTGTAGCTCAGTGGTAGAGCATGGGAGAAATTGAAGGGTTCTGTAGCACGATGTTGACTGGGTGACTACGTGCGGTTCCAGTTGGCATGGGGCCTGGAGCGCTAAATAGCATCTCTGAGTCGTGGGTTCGAGTCCCTCCGGAGGCAATTTTTTGGCAGGCAAAGACAGAAGTTTATTCTTTGGGACGGCCACAGTTCGCCAGCGATTAAAAGCCGTCTGATAGAATATTAGTGTCTATTTAGGGCCCTTGTTTTTTTTTCATAAAAATGGTAAGACCAATGATTCGGACGACTGAATGTCTCTACAATAAATCAAAACCAATAAGAGCGAATAGTTCAACTGTTGATCTCACGTATTGATATATACGGCCTAACCCGAGCCTTACCTTGAAACCTGAGTATAGAATACATAACAAAAGCGAGCTCCCGGCCTAATTAGCTGTATGCAAGTAAAACTATTACTTCCCTTTAATCCCATCAGGTTTTCTTCCATACACGATATGGCTGGAAAGACCTCATTGTCAGCCGACTCCCAACTTTCCAACGCAGGGATTTGGGGACTCAACTGGTAGCTATACATATGATTATTCTTATTCTTCACCGCCTTCAGTGTCTCATCGCAAACTCTTTCTGCCTCTTTCGTCGTCATTCCCAGGATCCTCGTAAACGCCGCTAAAAACTCACTTTAGCTCAAGAAACGCTCGTATCGTCTGTTGGTAATTCCTACCCATTCCATACGCCCCAACTCCACTTTCAGTCACCATCATAACCATGGCTCCGACATATTTGAGATGCGTATCCTTCGGCCACGGACCCCACGGCTGCTTGATATTTTTTATCTTGATATCCACGAAGCCGGCGCCCTCAAGATAGCTCTTGAGGTGCTCGGGTAGGATGCTTGATGGGCGCCCGGATTTTATCATCGCTTCGCTGAGTAATTCGAGATATCGCTTTGCGGCGTTCTCGCCGGTACCGTCATCGGAGAACATTATTGCTTCACAATGTTAAAGATCTTTGAGACGAGGAGGGGGAGGGGGGACGGGTACCTCCTCCCTCGCAGAGCTCTACGTAGCCTCCGGGTTTGGTACACCTGTGATTATCGGGTTTGATTAGCCGTTCGGGCGGTAGGATGAAGTAAGATATTTGAGGGCAAAATATACCGGTACATCTCTAACATCATGGCTGGCCAGTCGGTAACAGCTTGGCCAAGACCTCGGGAATGGATAAAATCGAAGGAGTCCTGATTTTCCATGAGCCTGGTGTAAGGTGTGACAAAATCGTTGAGTGGGTTCAGTACCGGTTTATGAGTCCATTCCTTCTCAGCATCATCCACTTCAAACCGGCAGTTTGGTGGCACCCATTTCGGCTGGATGGGACTATACACGTCAATACTCAAACCCCCCTACGAAACACTCGTTCCGCGCACCTGAGATCAATCCCAATCACTTCTGATTCTGGATACTTATCAGCCATATCGATGGCCCAAATACCCGTCCCAGTTCCAACATCCATTATACGTTGTGGATTCTTCAGTGGCGCCTGATGCAATTTCCTATCGAGGAGCAGAAGGAGCACTTCGTGATACATATCCATCCTATAGAGATAACGGTTAGGGAACACATCGATCCCGATTATCGAGCGAGCTATTACCTGTCCTGCTCTTGCTATCGCTCATACCATATATTAGTAGGTGAGGAATAGCGGCTAGCATGGAATTGTACCTCGTCGGTAGGGAGGGGGTTCTTGTCTGTTCCGTAGTACGCATGGTAGCGACGCCCGTTTTCCATGACATACTGGTTGATGGACGACGTCAGACTCTGCGTGCTGGTGTCGTAGCTAGTGCGTAGGATGTCAGATCCCCTTCCGCCGAAAGAAAGACTTCATACCCCGATGACTCGTAGTCAGAATTGTCATTTTCTATCTGCTTGTAATGTCAATGATCTCGTGGGTTCCACAGTCCAGGACCACTCAATATACCAATGCTGGATCGACTTCAATAGCACTTGTATCTGACATTCTGGGATGGGAAGTATTTGTTAGAGGGTGTGTTTCGGTCTTCGATATCTCGATCCTTTACAGTAAGCCGTGAGCAACGTCTGGCATTATATACATACTACCAACCCAGTCCCCTGCTGTCGGTCGTTCCCCAACATATACTTTTATTTTCGTTGTCTCGTCTTGGTGGTGGGTCTCACTCAACGAAATGTCCGACTAGGAACCCGCAGTTTTGCCTGACCAGTACGGCGGGTTTCCAGGGTGCTAGCTACCAGAATGCGCACCCGTTACGTAGACGAAGTACGGAAAACGTGTCTACACCTCGATGGTCGTAGAAAAACAAGTTAAATTTCCGTATTCGACGGCGCGGCAGTCCTTCCAACTAGAATGATACTAGATATTTGACGTCCAGAGCCGCTTCTGGCGTCTAATCAGGCGGCTTTTGTTGAACGGGACGGCAATCTACTGGGTATGCCCTGCGCGAATTACCGTTAATATCTCTAGGGTCTTGACTTTGTGCCCGCCTGCATGATCTACAACCACTGCAAAGATGAATCGAAAAACAGGGGGTCGGAACAAGGAGCTTCGACCCTCCGTTAAACATCTAGAGGAAGAATCTACACCTTCTTGATTTGCCAGATTGCGTTTCTCTGATGGCACAACTAATGGAATACCCTTGATGGCGCCACTGAGATTCGAATTTATCTATCCCATGTTAAGCAGCACTTATACTGTGGAAGGCAAGATCAGCGCATTTTTCGATTCATCTTTTCAATGGCTGTACCTGGCGTTACTCCATATTAGTAGTTGATTTGGTGATGTACCTCGCCGCTATTGCGCAGTTCTGTGGGTTGTATTCGGATATTCAGGTGGCTAGGATATGATATGTATCGATAATGCAGACATATAAGTACTTTATACGGGGTATGATAAACGTGCTAAGCCTTATAAACTAAAATCTGGCTATCACCTTTCAAGAAGCATCCCAAATGCCATATAGAATCATTCCTAGGGCTTTCATAAGCCATATACAAAAAATTTAGTTTTGTAAGGGTTTTGAAACTTATCGAACCTGCTATAGGGTATATATACATATTAGAGGCTTCGAACTGCCGATTAATTACAAAGCTTTTCTAAAAAGGTTATATGTACTTAAGTTTTTTTTTTTTTTTTTTTGTTTTAATCATACTGTATTCACTCTACTTAGAGTATGACAGTCCCTTAATCCCCCCCGCCTCCGGGCTGGTCGGCTAGATGGCGGAACTCCACTATGTACTTAAGTAACTGTATGTGTATCTAGACTTTCAAAGTCTTCTCCTGCAATTTATCATACACCACATGACATAGGCGCTTGCATTAGTCGAACTGCGTCTGCGTCTGTACAATAAATGTACTCAAGCAGAAGTTTGGCAAAGGAGGAAATTTGAACCCTGTCGTTCGGGGAGCCGGCCGTGACCCTGTAATGTAGCGGGTTAGGGGTACGGAGGCTAGGTGAGAGACTTCTCAGGCCGATGATATTTCAGCACTAGTTTTTTTTAATGTAGCTCTATCCCAATAAAGTAATTATTTCCTCTAGCTTCTTTTATTCTTCATCACTCTTCTCACAAGGGTTCTCTAACCCAACAACCGCTCCGCCCAAGGTGTTTTAATTCTGGAAGCGTATCATTTGACAACTTTGTCACCGCACGAGACGACTTCCTGTACATCACATGCAGTCACTTGGCCACCTGAGACACTTCCGGATGCCACCCGTCACCTCACCACACCAGTTGATGGTTCCGTAAAGTAAGATCCGGGATCATCGCCAGAGGTACGCCGGTTTGCAAGCCCATGTGGGGATGGGTTGAAATGTTCGCTCGAGATGCTGGTATAACTAGAGTGATGGAACTTTGAGCGATATTTCGACGGTAAGCATGTAAGACTGGTACCGAGAGCTCAGAATTGTTAAAACGGGTCGGAGCTTTGTCTTCCCGTACAGTCCGTGCACATGATAGATATCGAGACTCGCTCCAAAAATCAGCAATAAGGCGTTTGGATCGGGAATTTACACGGCTTGTTTGGAGGGCTCCGAGGTCAGAAACGCAAATTCCAAACGCTTAAAAAGATGTTAGGGAAACATTTGTCATGTATCTTTGAATTGTGAGGCACGATGTTGCCGTACCTGAAAAATAGTGCATGTACGCGCCGGGTACGGACCGGGGCTGATAAAATTCATTGCACACTTATCTAAGTTCTGACGCCTCGTGCGCAACCCTATGATTGTCGGCTCTAGTGTTAGCTGGAGAAATACTCCTAGAGTTCTAAGGGGATTTAGATTCATTCCACTATTTAGCAATTTGCACTTTAACTAAATATTTTAAAACAACCTGTAGTGGTAAACACAGCCCCTAAATCAAGGTGTGGCCAACCTTAGATTGTCGACCATCATGGCAGATCCGGGCTTATCGGCCTACGTAATCGGATCGGTTGATATTATCCATGGGTCAGGGAATTGCCAGAAGGAGCTGCAACTCACTCCGAATTCGAACCTGCACAGATAAAGTGCACTCAAAATATGATGGTACACATCGTGCGTGATGGCGGCAAGCTGAGTTGATGTTTATTTCTGATAGATATAGTTCCGTGAACACCGTAGTGCTATACGAAACCTCTACAATCGCGCCCTGATATTGAGTAAGTAGTCTATTTGCGATGGCTTGACGGAATTTCACCCTAGTTTGTCTAGCTGTTAGTTAGCCCCAAGCATCTCCCAATCTTTACCCCACGCGATTGCTGCAGCGTTTTTTCCAACATCCAGTACCATGCACGTACAGAAGAACGTTGCCCGAGTTGTGCTTTATCCTGTTCGATGGATATATACACCAAATATATGCAGTTCTAAAAATAGATATCTCCACCTTGAGGAGTTTTGCGGGGAGGAATTATCCCTGGGTTATATATGCCATACCCGCAAAAATTTCAAGCTACACCGACGGCGTTACCCCACTCTCTTCCGAGAACCTGGTTACAGTGCACATACTCAACAGTTTTCAAACGGGTCGAGATGGCGTATACACCACTCGCAGTTGAATCCGCTCCGGTAAGAGGAGTCTTGGTCTTTGGTTCCTCGTAGCACAGCGCTGACAGGTTCTATGATCAAGGAAGATGAAGAGATGGACTACGAGTCTTCTAGGTACGTGTAACCCGCGATTTGGGTATGGAGAAGCGACAGCTGACCACGCCGCACCCAAACAGCTATGGAAGTTACCAGGAAAGTGCCATGTCAACTGGCGCGTTCTCCGGCTGCCTCAGTGAGTATCCTTGGGAAAATGGTATTCTCCGGTCCCGCAAGCACCAATTCATGCAACCACTGATATCCGAGGAGGCCGTCAATACCACCCCCGTGGAGTGGACAAAAACCCCCTTCCTGTGGATGAGACGGAGCAGAAACGGCTGGACATACATCATGAGATCATGATAGAGCTCTTGGGTGGCGAATTGTATAAAGCACCACTCAAAAATCCTCAGCATATCCTAGATGTTGGCACGGGAACGGGAATCTGGGCGATGGAAATGGCCGATGCGTTTCCTGAAGCGGAAGTTATTGGGTTTGATCTCAGGTGCATTATGACGGAGTTTCTGCACCAGGGCGGCTGCTAATAATACTAGCCCTATTCAGCCATCACAGACCCCGCCGAACTGTCGCTTCGAGGTGGACGACGCAGAAAAAGACTGGATGTATCGCCCGGTACAACTCATTTGCACTTAATCTCTATATGGTAGGAACAGCACTGATGAAGCACCTCCGCTGGGCAGGACTACTTCGACTTTGTGCATTTGAGAAACCTAGCCCAAGCCATCACAGACTGGCCAAAAGTAATGTCTCAAGCCTATCGGTATACATATCCCCCCCACTCGGCCAACATGCAGCGGAAACCATCATGCATTATTTGCTTTCAACCATGCGACCGTGCTGACTTTCGACTGGTAGTGCCACGAAACCCGACGGTTATGTGGAATTGGCAGAGAATGGCGGAATGATTCTCTGTGATGACGGAACTATGAGCCGCGACAACCCGGCAAAACTATTTTACGAAACTCTGCGAGATGCAATGGAAATGACAGGGCGCCCATCTCATATCTTAGGATCCACTTTGAGTGAGTATCTGGAAAACGCTGGATTTGTGGATGTGCAGGTTACAAAAGTTAAGATGCCTTTTGGCTCTTGGCCAAAGGAACCAAGGCTCAAGTACGTTAGTGATCCTGTGCTTGGATGTATGCTTATGTGATGGCAGGAAAATCGGCAAGATGGCGGTGCTCGGGTGTCTTACAGGTAGGCTCAAACAATCTGCTATCTGCAGGTACCGTTGAAATGCTAAAAATATCTAGGCTTCAACGCTTACGGCCTGGCAGTATTTACACGGGTGTTAGGGATGAACAAGGAACAGGCGGAGAGGCAATGCCAGGAGGCCTTCAGTGCCATCACGGACCGAAATACCCATATGTATAGTTACTAGTAGGTCCCCTCAAAGTTTTCCGTTCTGTACAGCTGACTGGTGCTTGCCCTAGTTATGTGGCACATGGAAGGAAGCCTGGTGTGGTTGAAGACGTGTGAGACTCGTTCTTAGGCTGGTTGGAGGCCCGAATTTAACAATTCACTACCTTTCCGCATTGTACGCTTGCTGGGAAATCCATTCTTTCTTTTTAATATTGTCACCCATGATTAAATTGTGTTATGTAGAGTACTAGTACAACAAACAAGCACATCGACAGAAGGAGTGATGGAACCTCATTAGACCTAGAGTAGTCAGCTGTGATGGTTGTCTATTACAAGGCACTTGATTAGGGACTGCACATCATACTTCGCCAATTTGGGTATGAAATATGTCTCATCTCATTTACTTAATTGTCTTGGTCCGACCTTCCCTTGCTGTATGATAATCACATGGATCACGAAGAGATCTCGAAGGATGGCTAAATAGATTGATCGGATGATGGGCAGATCTAGCTTGTCAGGATTAAATTATAGTGATGTTGTATGAACCTACATACCCACTTAAGTACCGACCAAGAATAAGTCGACTTCATCTCTATTATCACGCCACGTATCCTCCCAAACTCTCTATCGCTGTACTGTTCGCGCGATAGGCAGACAACGTACGAGCGCGCGTATGTAAGTCACTGCGGAACTATAACCTCCACAGGAAGACCCGTGGCACAGTCACTTGGCCTCAGTGTTAGGTCTCAATCAACATGTGACATTGGCAGCATGCTATCCGACATGTTCACCTTGTCCCCCGGATTTTTGACTAACTCCTTATTTCGGAGGTACATCGTTGCTTTACGTAGCGCGAATCGCCCTGACAACGGCGTCGCAGCAACACCCGGAAAGTTCCACCAAGCCGCTAGAAGAATGGCCGACTCGCGTCTACAGATGACAATTGAGAATTCAGAGATTTTTTAGGATCTTTATTCTGCTGGAGAGAAAGTGACTACTTTCGTGGCTTGCGAGGCTATTTTATAATCCTATTCGCAGAGGTATACCGACCCACTCGGGGTTTGTCTTGGACAGATCGCGGGTCGGAGAAGAACTGGATGGCTCGGAGTATGTCATTTCGAGGTAAGTTGTAACTAAGGCGGAGTTTGGAGAGCGGTTGGCTTCAGAGATTGTCGCTATCCTAATAAGTCTTGCGGCCTATTTTCCCTGCGGTGTCGATTTGAACCTCATGCTTTGTGTATGAGGCTAACAAAGATCGTTGATTGGCACATACTCCTGCAGAGCGGTGGTCACATGCATGAAGCTCGTAGTACACACTTATTCCCCGATCTTCTACTGGCTCTCGCCGGATAAAACGGAGCACGTGCATGCGGCCCGCCGGTTCGAAACGAGCGATGGATGCCATCGCAATTGCCATCGCAATGAGTCAGAACTGTATAGTGCTAAGTATCTCTACTTCTCTCTCGATGCCTTGCGCAACCTTTCTCGCTATCACACACTTGCCCGATCTTTTCGCCATAATCTATATTACAATTTACTCAATTTAAGTTGGTACAATCATGGCAGCGCAACCTCGAAGACCCTGTATATTCTTTCTCCAGAATCGTTGTAGAAAGGGCGCCGATTGTGAGTATGCCCATGGCACTCCAAAGGGGACGGTTGAACGGGACTGGAAACGCCCCACGACCAGTCAATCGTCAGTTACGAGCACAGCACCACCGAGGAAACAGGCTGTTAGGGAAGGAAACAACGCTGCTTCGGATGGGCTCCTCATACCGTGTAGGTTCTTCCAGAATAGATTTTGCAGCAGAGGAACCTCCTGTTTCTATGCACACGTCACCCCGAGCGAAACACCAGTACCTACAGAAACCATGAAGACCATCCGTTCAAGCGCTGTGGAGGTGAAACCGGATGTAACGGTGGAAAAGAAAGACGTAAGTGCTATGTAGCTTTAGGTTGCCTTGCATGAAGCGTTAATGCAATATATACTGACATGATGCGGTGACAGGATAATTTAAAAACCCCGCCTAGTGCAGATAGTACACAAGTGCGAGTAATGGGAGCCACACTCTCCGTTACCTTCGGACAGGGCCTCAAGATTTCGAGCGTCGGTTCAGCATCGGCTACCTCCATTATCACGATCCACAATCTACCAGCGGACACCAGTGCCGAGACAGTCAAAGCAATTCTTGCGGAGTTCGAGGAGGATCTACCACCGGATGCGCTGCGAGTAATTCCCCTCGAGGAATCAACGTATGCTACAGCCAAGCTCAGAGACGTCGCTACTGCCGAAAAAGTAATCGCGCGACTAGATGGAATGCACCACAAAGATCATACACTATCGGTCAAGCCATACCAGCCTAAAGGAATATCAAACGTATCCCAATCAGCTACCCGTGTCAGTTGTACTTGGTACTCGCCCTCCAAGATCGCCTCTATAACTTTTCGAGACCACTTAGCTGCGCAGCGTGCGGTCACTGCCGGGCAAGGGAAACGTATCAAAGGAAGGAAGATTGAATGCAAGCTTCAGTCTGCTTATAAGTCACACGGCCGAGGTGAAATATCGGTGGGCAACCTGGCAGTAGATACCACGGAAGAGGACCTCCACAGAATAATACGCACGGGGTTTATCTCCGTGTTTTTCCAGCGTCCGACATACGACAAGTCACCCGACGAGGCTATGGTTTATATCGTCAGCCTTCTTGAGCATAAAAAATCTGAGATAGAAGGCTACGAGATAGTCACCAAACCAGAGGCCAGCAAAACCAAAGCGATAATCCGATTTAAATCTGAAGCATCTGCAGCCATATTGGTGCAGAACTATAACGGGAAAAAACAGGACTTCTTGGGCAACAGTCCGCTCTTCCTCCAGCCAATATACACTGCGAACTTCAAGATTGCGCCCGAAATCCGTCGTGCTGTTGCGAAGGAGCTGGCCGAACTTGAGACAGAACACAAGGAAATTGCTCGTATCAGGGTGTTCGGCGGCAGCGGCATCAACAGCTCACATGCTCTGGCAACTGTACGCATAACTGGCCAGAAGAAGAGCGACGTCGCATCTGTCACGGCTTTAGTTGGGAATCTTGTTCGGGGGCAATTGTGTCGGAGGGAAGCGGAAGGGACAAAAGGTGACGCTTTGTGGGATCCATACTTCGCGAGTGTTACCGGAATACGACGGATCACGCAGATAGGGCACGATACCCAAACCTACATATATTGCGACCGACGGAAGTCTCAGCTCTTTCTTTTCGGAGCGGAGGATAAACGACGGGTAGCCTCTCGGCTGCTACTCGAAAGCTTGGCATCTATGGAAGAGAATACTCACAACCATCCAATTCCTGGGGCTTTATGGCGTTACTTCATGCGTGAAGGTCTCCGTGCCTTGCAGGATAAATTCGGGGAGGAAAAAGTTGGCATTAACGTTGTCAAAAGATGTATCACCTTTAACGGCACACCTGCAGAATTGGAAGATGTACGTACGATAGTGAGGAATACCGAAGTGAAGACAGCGCTAGCATCCGGAGATATTTCAGGAGAGTGCCCCATCTGCTTCGACACCGCCGAAGATCCAACTCGATTCTCTTCATGTAATCATGTCTACTGCTTATCGTGCCTCACCGACTACATCAAATCTACCTTCGACACCCGCAAATTTCCTATTTCTTGCATCGGCGAAACGAAAGGCTTACCGTGTAATTGCAACCTCGAGTTATCGATCGCCTCTTCTGTTCTTTCAGCACTCGAATTTGAATCTATCCTGACCACCACTTTCTCTGACTATATCCGCCGTCGCCCCAGCGAATACGCATATTGCCCCACCCCAAATTGCAACACTGTCTATTCCATCACGTCCGACGGAAAGGTTTTTTCATGTGTCGACTGTCTCCTCGATATTTGCACGAGTTGCAAAGTCGAAGCTCACGATGGGATGACATGCAATGATTATCGATGTACCAAACATAAAGACGAAAAGGCTCAGAAAGATTATGAGGAATGGAAGAAGCAGAATGGGGTACAGTCTTGTCCAAAATGTAGTACCGACATCCAGAAAGCGTCTGGATGTAATCATATCACGTGTGGAAATTGTAAGGCACATATTTGCTGGAAGTGTTTGGAGGTTTTTGAAAGCGCTGGGCCCGTTTATGAGCACATGAATCGGAAGCATGGGAACATTGGTATCGACTATGACTAGGCCGAATCAAGTTGGTGGAATGGGATTCTTGGATCTTACTGATATGATATAATTAATTAATAATCCGGTGATGGAGTATAGGTCAAGGGTGCGATGAGGAGCAAACAGCAAATCTTGCAAAGCCCACAGTAATCGAGTGAGATCACTCAAATCACGGGCGAATACAAGTATAACAAACAGCATATGCTAAGTGACGATACCGTTCATTCGTCGAACATCCTATCATCTTCAAGAATCCCCATATCAACTACGGCGGACTACGACGAACGTCCATTGTCGCTGTTGAGGTGCATAACTATACATGTTGTAGTACCACCGGGAACTAGTTCGTTGAGGTCATCGTACGGCAGTCTAGAACGGCCTTCTGTTAGAGTAATAGAGTAGGATCTGGGACTAGCTCCAGGCTGTGCGACGACCGTCAATCGCGACAATTTTTATTTTTAAGATCCGAGATTTTGGAAAGTACTTGAGAAATAGGTGACGACTCCCTTCTTAGATTTTTGGAATGTGGGACGTGCTCGAGTTTTGAGAACTTAGTCGATCTGGTATTTAAAGGCCCCCAGGCTACTAATCCAATGTTGTGTAGTTGTATTTTGTCAGTATCCCGAACCCCCACTGCCAAAAGTTGTGTAGGATACCCTCGGCACGTATTTACCAAAAACTGTTGCTTGTTCGCGGTAGTCTGTCACCCGGCTATTGTCGCTGGTGTTAAAAATTATCTTACCAAGCCCTTTGATAGACAATGTTCGCGGTGGCCGCCGGGTGGAGTTCTCTATAAACCAGGCGTTCTTTTTCGCTTCGCGACGACCGAGATGAGCTTGCAAGCGAGGTGAAAAAGCGAGCACGGGTGGAGTAGAAATTGGAGAATCGTCGGGATTTACTGTAAGGCTGCGCTCTAAAACCACCCGCCAACTGACTTTGCAAGCTCAGTTTTGAGGAGTGAGCTTGCGAGCGACGAAAAATCCTAGGAACGAGAGCACTGTAGAGCTTGTAATTTGTGGGACTGTTTCCGTATATTGCGTTATAATTTATAAAATTAAAATTAATTATAAACATGTTAATGAGTACTTAAGTACTTAAGTATATATCTAGAATGAGTTAATGACTCAAGTCATTGATTTTTAGTGAGTCGGCAATGAGTAAGTATTGTTTGTCATCACAACATTAAAACACATGGAAGAAGCTCGAAATATTCATGGCTCGGAGATAATATCATACTTTCCGTTAGTTTTACTTTTTAGCGTAAGAGGGTTATCCTGTATAAAAACAGCAATTTTTTCGTCTTTCTTTAAGTCCAGCGTGCCAGCATTCCCACGTAGCAAATGGTAATGCTTCGAAATGGCGCTCCTTTTCCTGTGCGGGTTCGCCGAAGGATTCAGGTCACTCCGGCAGGCCAATTATGGCTGTATGGATGCCAGGCTGTGGTCATTACTCTTTGGCCTAACACCCGGCTGTGGGCTTATCGTGAGTAGCCCAAATCCTTAGCGGCCCGCAGGTTCCTCCGGAGCTCCTCTTCAAAGCCCGGAGGTCGGAAGGCTGTGTATATTCCGACTTATACGTCAAGTGGGCTGCTTTGTAATTAAAAAGTCGGTTTGTTTGTCAAGAAGTCGACTTTGCAAACTAACCAGCGCAGTTGTATTAATCTACTCATCGGATTATCAAGTCACTAGACACGTCATTATAAGCGCCCTCGGCAACACCAATTTACAATGACTACTTATCTAATTACACACTAGTTGATTCACTACTAAATCAAACTAGTGCTAGCTGCAGAAGCAATGAATTTCAGGTGCTACCATGAAATGCACTGGTGATTTCAGGCTGCAGGGCACCAAGGCGGGCATGTTGGCAGTGAGATCTCGATATAATCTATTCTTATCCAAGTCATCTAATCAATGACCAGGATGTCCAGAGACTTGAAAGCCCGGCGAGTATATTCAGATATCATGCTATATCACTCGGGGATTTCCTAGTCGCCATTGTTGCATGTGTACTTGTATCGTGAGTCTCAGCCACCGTTTGATGGCTTGTATGAGAATAGAGGCTTGTATGAAGATGGTGGCTTGTGTGAGGATATGCATGGCTTGCATCAGGATCAGGATGATGCGTCTCATGTCAGATAGTACATACACGGACGCATACGGGAGACTGTACATATATGGGCCTTATGCCCTCGAGAGAGATCAGTCAATCAACAAGTCTTTCTAGCATCCAAAGTAACAGCCATGCAATATTAGCAGAAGGCTGCTTTGGCTGTACTACTGAATGGCGTAGCAGTACTGTATCGAGCATTAAGTTACAGCTTATGGGCGAGTGAGTTTTTCGTGATGCTGGATTTTAACTGTCGAGTTACTCTGATCTCGGGGATAGCTGTAATGTCCTTGAGGTTTCAATTTACAGCAGCCACTGCGCAGAACTCCGAGCTGCTTTCAAAGTTCGCGCGAATTTCGGAAAGCACCGACAACTTCCAGCTTTCGCAAGGTTTCAACTGATTTCGGAAAGGACCTTGAACTTTCCAGCTTTTCGCGGCGTTTTTCCATTCGTGTGACTTTGATTATTTTCCTATGGTAGATATCTGTACTCGATACTATACATGATGCCGCGTACTACACGCTTCCAAACGCACTCATTAGGCACTCCCAAGTATGCTCCCAAGTACGCTCCCAAGTACGCTCTCAAGACGCTCCCAAGTACGCTCTCAAGACGCTCCCAAGTACACTCCCAAGTACGCACCCGATTGCACTCGATTACACTCCCAGCCTGCTTGACTGTACGCTCCCAAGTACGCTCCCAAGGTGCTCTCAAGTACGTTCCCAATTGCACTCTCAGCACACTCCCAGCCTGCTTGACTGTACGCTCCCAAGTACGCACCCAAGGCGCTCTCAAGTACGATCCCGATTGCACTCTCAGCACACTCTCAGCACGCTTGACTTTACGCTCCAAAGTATGCTCCCAACTACGCTCGCAAGGACGTTCTAAGAAGTGCTCTTGAGTGCAGGTTATCTAGCGCGCTTGGATGTAGAGACTCGCAGAGTAGCAGGAGCCACGCGCCGGGCGGCGTGTGGCGGGCGGCATGTGGCGTGTGGCGGGTGGCGGGTGCGGTATGATGGCCGAAATCATGACGTCAGTTAATATTGTAGTCTAAACCTTATTTTAGCGCGCCCACCACGACAGGATCTCACGATGTCTCACGGTCATGGTGTTGACAATTGCAGCCTTAGATTCTGGAGGAAAGGTAGACAATTGAATCTTGGGGAGAGCAGATCTCCGACTCAGATTTTCCAGCGGAATCTGCAGCCCGCTTCCCATCGATTCTGGGCGTATGTGTGCGCATTCGGTCTAGGGCTGATGGTGATGATGGTGATGGTGATGGCGATGGTTATGGTGATGGTAATGGTACTGGAAGCACTTAGACGAGTATGTTGGCTACATCAACGTCAACGTCAAAGCCTCCACCGACTTAGAGCCTTCTATTGGCCAAAGCTTCCACAAACTCAGAGTTTTCCACCGGCCCAATGCATCCACAAACTCAGAGTCTTGCACCGGCCCAAAGCTTCCGCCGGAAAGCAGCCCTGCGATCTCCGACCGGAAAGCTGGAAAGCTGGAAATATCCCAGCGCTTTCAAAGTTGCCCCACAGTTTTCAACTGATTTCAGACTTTCGCGCCGGTGAAAGCTTGAAATTGAGTTACGTAAATTCGCGAAGCATCAAGTCTCTAAGTGAACCCAATTTTGTCTCACCGGAAACAGTGGTTATGAGGAGTACAAAGAGTGCGACGCTACGTTCCAATTAATTATCTACTCATGCTCCTACTTATACAAGACAAACAATTTGTCCACTCCTTACCTTCACAACGAGAGCTACCAAGTGTCAACACGGGGTCAAATAGCTATCCTGGCAATACTTCTTATGTGCGAGAACGCAGAACACTCAATTTTAAGTAAACCAAAATACAAACTGCCTCAGCAACCACTGCCTCCAGTTCGCGTCGGGAACATCAGCTTGTTCCCTTGCACCAAAAAGTGCTCTCGGGATAAACCTTGTATCTGTCAATCCCCATCCCAAGTCGTTGTACCACCGATCATAAGTCTTATTTCCGACATAGAGCACCAAAAACAATACTGGCGCAAGATACGACCCCGCAAATTCCCTTCCATTATTTTTGCCAAGTTCCCCCCTAAAGAATGCCCTCCACCCGTTGAACAAGATGATGATAATGCATGCCACCAGGCTAAACCATACGCGTGGAGGCTGCCATATCGTGCGATACGGATACAGTGGCGAATCACGATTGAATTCGGGAACGTTACCGTCGGTGGCCCGGTGTTCTTCAAGTCTAGTAGCAAGTTAGTCCAATTCAATCCATACGTAGGAACAGAAGTAAATACGTTTTCGTAAATCTAAGGTAAGTGATGCAGACACCAGCAAGGACAACAAGCCATGATACAGCTGCGATCCTACCGAGAGTTCCCAATGCCTACACGGTTCCCAGTCAGCTCCATATCAAGAAGAAAATTTGGCAGTGCATATGAAGTACATCTTGTGGTTTTGAGCCTTTTCCCGTTCCCAAAAATCCCAACACACCAACTAACGAGCAGATTATAATCGCATTCTGCGGCACACCAAATCTGTTGACCCTCTTCAACTTGTTCGCCAACGGTTGCGGCCATACACGATCCTCCATGGCTAGAGAGTGAAGGGTCCTCGATGATGCATACAAAAACGCCGTCCCCGCTGACCAGGCTGTGAAGGTAAAGAGCATGTTTGCAAAATGTGCAAAGCCAGGGATATCAGCCTTTACTATTGCAATTATGAAGGGTGAATGGCTTCCACCTCGTCCGTTGACTCCCTGGTTAAGGCGCAAGAGTGTGTCCTGATCATACGGTGTCACAAGGGTGATGAAAAAGACCCCTACTAAATATAGGATGAGAATCCGCGTTACGGTCTTGCGACTAGCCTTCTTAATGTCCTCTTTTTGATGTTGGGTTTCCCCAGCTGTCACAGCTGTCAAATCAAGCCCGATATATGCATAGAATGTCAGGATAATGACCGTCCTGGAGGAGTCAGTGAGTTGGTGGGTAAAACTGTGGGATTTTAAGATGCACTACCATATGGATGCAAATGTCCCAATGCTTCCAGTAATTGTTTCTGGGTCGTTGCTAGGAACTGTCCTATTGGGATCAAACCCTTCAGCGATGAAGCCGGTCCCACCCGGACAAATCGAGTTGTTTCCCGCGATACAGTTGTTCCACCAGTCTATGAGGCTGTGAGAATTTAATACTAGGAACTCAAGTACAAAGAATACCTACATTTATCCCCAATTGGTCCCGCCATCCCAACTGAATGTTTCAATTAGCCAATAGACTCTTCGATTCTGCTGGACCACAAACCTTTTCCAATGTTGATCAGAAACAGTACAAAAATAAGTATACTCAGACCGATGATCTTTACGACTCCGAAACAGTACTCCATGTTGCCATAGAGCTGCACTTGTCAGTAAACTTTTGCGGTGGCTCTTGGGTTGTCATCAAACATACCCACACCGGGAGAAAATTGACTACTATCGCAGTAATCTGAGACAGGAATATCCAGATTTCGACATTAACCGTTGAAGTCTTCCAACGGATATTCTCATTGTAGTTGAACCTCATGAGATGACCCGTAATCGAATTCTCGCCGGCATAGGTCAAAACATATGTTAACCTGTTCATATCATTTAACGTTATGATCTCATTACTAATGTAATGGAGATTTAAAAACAGACCAATAGAGCCAACCCATTGCTAACCCCAAGGAATCATCGACCAGTAGCGCAGGAAGCTCTCTCAGAGGTCCTGATACGTTAACGAGAGACGTCATTTCTCCGAGCTAAAGTTATTAGGACTTATTGTAGCCGGTAGGGTTTTGCATATGTATACCGCTCCCATCACAGCCCAAGCCAAAAACCCGGTAACTACAGCACATGTTAAAGTGCATTCTACCGGCGTGAAGGAACTCCATACTTGCATATGCCATGAGGGCACCTCCGGGGCCGGCCAGCTGAAGAACCTTTCCCGAGTTGATTGTAAGACCTGGAACTGTTATCAAGACTTCGATGTGGAAAAAAATGGTTCTACATACCAATGCCAATGGTACTGTGGAACGGACTAGACATTAGCTCTCGCCATCAGAGAAATTGCGAAACCGCCTTCATACCCAGAAAGCGCGATCATCTATATTCCATCAAATTCGGCTCCCAAATTAACCGCAGCTGCCGGATAGGTAAACCTACTGAGATGTGTCTTTGCCCCAGGTCTTTCCTAATAAAATTTTAGCAACCACTCCAGATATGGAGTTCCTGCTTGGTATACCGTAGACCAGGGGATCCTTTTGGTCCATTTTGAGGAAAAGGGTTTTCTGACGTAGAGGTCGACATACTGGCACTACTATCGTTTGGTTGAAAATTCCGAAGACAACACAGGTACGCACCATGGAGCCATACCAGTCATCAAATACCATATAACGATAACAGGGCTTCCGTATCAACGGGGGCTGATGTATCACTCTAACGTTTTTTGCCATGATCGAGGCTATCGCACTGGGTGCGCAGATTCGGTTACAGTTGCTCCGCCTTGCCAATGAACATCTAGAGTTAACCTGTTGGTTAGTTGGTTGGTTAGTTGGTTGCACATGTTCATGCAAAGATATCCCGCAACTGTGCACAAAAGTGCTTTTTGAAGCTGAAATTATGACCAATTGTCTAATCAGGTTGTGTGCAAATGAATTTTATTGGGCATAGCCTCCACATCAACGTTCTCAACGTTCATATTGATATATTAGGCACTTTTCGCTACCGAAACAGGCAAACAATCCGGAGCGCTTGACCTTCTTTGTAATGAAATTGGGTGTGTGGAAATGCCAGCCTTGCCTTTATTCCTCCTTCCCAATTGACGTAGCAGGTGTGGGAACCAATACTAGTCTAAGGGAGAGCATAGTTTCAGTCTTTGCGGAATGCGCACCTCTTGTCCTACACACCATCGTCTTGCGCACACTCGTTCTACTTGCCATTCGGGCTTATCGCACTCAGATGACCGTTAGTGTCCAATACCCGCAGAAACATCCCATCAGGCGTGAAAGCCAAGCTTGTTTGAGGGCGAGGCTGTTTTGGGGCTGTTCTTTTCAGATTCCCTCTCCCAACGACCAGTCGTTGCTTGTCCAGGAAAATGATATCATTTTTTACAATATAAGCGAGAACGCCAGAAGTAGGAGATACTGCAAGAGATTGTATCCTTGTCCCTGGTGGGCTCGAAGTCCGTTCTGCGGTGCCATGAATTTCTTTCTCCATTAAGTATCCATTTTGAGTCCACGTCGAAGCAACAATTCGTCCAGTGGTAGTGAAGCAAAGGCCAGTGATGCCATGGTTACCCTTTACTCCCTTCATTAAGTCAGCTATTAGTCTTATCCGAGGAAAATTTCTTGTACCAGATTGTTTATTGTCCATTTCATAAGTTCTGAATTGGGCTCACTCTCGATACCAAAAACGATGACTCTCGCAGATTGTCCCGCGTCCCATAACCCAACTACAAAGTGTTTGTTATCGGGGGAAAATGAGATCATGCAAGCCTGTTTTTTCAATGGCAATGGTTGTAGGTTGGTATTGTCTAATGCATGAGATGCATATGGGGGCTCCGGCTCTGAGCTTATCTTCCATCGCAGAATATCGCCCTGTGCTGTCCCTACGCAAATCCAACTGTTATTGGTTGCGAGGGCTATAGCCACGATGTCTTTACATTCGTGTGAAATAATCGGAGTATTAATATCCGCATTGCTTCCTCCGACGAAAGCGTAGATCTCAAACTACGTACAACAATTAGAATATGTCGCCGACAAAAACTTCAATATCTCCACCTTACTTTCTCCTTTGCGACAATAGCAAACCAAGTGCGTGATGCGGATGCTATAGGTTTGTACCGTTCGCCTAGTTTATGAATCGCCGCAATTTCAAACTTGTCGCGCGATCTGTCGTCGCCCGCGTACCTAAATGTAGCCACACACCTCCGACAACACACCACACCACCTTTTAGTTTTGCCAAGACCGATTTTACCCAATTAAGATTGACATCGCGAGAAAATTTTTGCTTCGGTTTTCAGTTGAACGAACTTCAACCGCTTAGAAGCAGCAACGATGAGCCTCTTCGGAGCCAAAAAGACCATATCCACCTTCCAAAAGGTTAAGGAAAGGATGGATAAGTATGAAAAGGCCAGCAAGGCTGGAACTGATGAGAGCAGCCATATCGGGGAGCTGCTTAAGGATAGGACGGGACCGCTACCTACGGACCCGGACGGAACAGCTACGACTTCCGAGATTGCTAGGGAGGAGTTGGGAGATTATCTGGGCGAAGACCAACCGGCAGCGGTTACTTTGACCAGGGAACAGTTTAACCAAGGAGTTAGGATTCACAATGCTGAAGTAGTGGCAGCGGGACATCTAAGCCAAGTTATGGAGCCGGTTCTTGGAACACCTCCATGCGATGAATACGGAAACAGACGTTCTCAGCAACATTCTGTTCATACGATCCTGAGTGATGATTCTTCATTGTCACCACCACCGACTACGAGATACGGGGGAAGTGATATTTCCTTCCCATCGCAAACACCAGGGGAGAGGGCTGCAACCCCTTTGCCATCTACGACTTACGAGGGAAGCCTTATGGGCCTACCTCTAAGTGCTTTGAACGCTCTTTCTGAGGATCCTTTTTCGACTCCCAGGGCGAGCGCCGGAATTATAGCGCGCAGGTATATTCAGTCGGAGGAAAATACCACACAAGACGCCGAAGAGGAGGGGGGAATGGAAGAGACCCGGAAAGTCCACACACCCATTCCAAGAAAATTCGAAATTAGCGACAGCAGCGACAACGAAGATGATATGATGACGGAGGTGGAGTGGAGGGATGAGTCGCCCTACATGACGCCAACAAAGAAGGGAAAAAAGCGTAATAAGGGGAAGGGAGTGAGGAGGCCGGAAACGCCCGATCAACCAATCCCGAATATGCCGCAGACGCCAAGCAGGAGAAAGTTGGAGGCTGATTGGGCCAAGCCTGCGGAGACGTTGACGAATGAGAATGGGCCAGTTAATCTGGAGGCTTTTATTGGTGAGTATCTTCGGAACACTAATGGGCTGAGGGATTTTATGGCCACAAATCAGCTGCATGATGAGCGATATGATGAGTGGTGCCTAAAGCAGGCGGAGTTTATGGCGGCAAGACAGAATCACACTGATGCGGCAGTGGGATCGACACGAAAAATCGCCCAAAGCATACTTACCGAGGTGGAGTTGGAAAGGGATTATGCAGCAGAAAGGGCGAAAATGTTAGATGAGAGATTGGGGAAAATCGAAAAGAAGGTGGCTAAGTTAGCTCCAGTTAACATGGCCAAAACGATTGAAAATGCAATGAGTGCTTGCATGGATAGATTGGTGGACCAATTGACCGATAGGGTGGTTAAGAGGTTTGAGGATGCGGCGGAAGAGAGCCGGAAAAAAGATGAGATTCGAAGGGGGAAACAGGTAGAAGCCACCCCGGAGAATGATCAAGATATGAGTGATCTGGAATTTGAGCCGGGGGCGACTTTTTCCATGGAGGAGAATGAGAAAGTGGAAAGAGTTATTAGGGCTGAGATGGAGGTGGATGAGCAAGAACTGGAGGCATCGAAACATGCACCAGTTATTCCGCCGGGAGAGAAGAGGCAGGAGTTTTCGAGATCCACTCCGAGTGGACAGGTTACAATTGCGAAAAGACCGGTCATTGCACCAGCAGTACCGTAACAAAAGAAGAAGGAGGTGAAAAAACCGGAGGCGAAGGAGACACCGAAGGGACCAAAGGCTGGGAATAAGAAGCCGGAGGTTAAGAAACCGACACAACAACAACCGGCAAAGAAACCGGAAGAAAAGAAGAAGGAGACGTGGGCGCAGAGAACGGCAGCTCCACCACAAAAAAAGCAACCCGAACAGCGACAACAACAACAACAACAATCGGGCCAGCAGCAAAAGAAGAAGGGAGATGGCTTTGTTGAGGTGAAGAGGCAGCAGAAGAAGGAGGAAATGAAGCCGGTCCCCCCAGGACAAAATTCGATGGAGAAGAGGAGAGTCACCTTTAAGAGGGATAATGGCCTCCCCCTTACTCAGAAGAAGGATTTGGATATCTCGTCGGAAGTGAACAGAGCACTTTTTGAGGCGAAGGTTCCATACTTTGTTCGCATCCAGGGAGTTATGAGGAACACCCGGGGATGCCTATTAACGATCACGACTCCTGGAGCAACAGCCGAAATGTTGATTCGGTATAGGGAGATTGTGATCAAAGCAGCAAGAAAGGTGGACGCAGGAATTGTGGACATTGAGACGGTGGAACTTTGGGAGAAAGTTAAAATGCATGGCGTCAATTTTGATAGGTATTTGGGGAAGAAGACAGGAGGTGGACTTGAAAAATTGAGGCAGGAGTTACAGGCGGAGAACGAGGGGGTGGTGTTGCCCCTCGCCATCAGCTGGATTGGAGGACCGAAAGATGTACAGAAGAAGAAGGCGGAAGGAAAGAAAGCATCTTCGGTTGTGTTTGCGGTCAAGGGAAGTAAGATGGCCGAAAGAGTTTTGAAGGGGGGTTTGAGGGCAGCAGGAACGAAGTTCGAGGTGGAGAAGTTCGTTAAGGCTGGACCAGATTCCTTTTGCGGAGTATGCAGCAGGTGGGGACATGTGGAGGCGAAATGTGGGTCTTTGAAAATGCCGGCGTGTATGTTGTGTGCGGGGAGACATTTAACAAAAGACCATAAGTGCAACGTGGTAGGTTGCAAAGCTAATGCAGGACAGAACTGCACCCATAATGTCGACAAGTGCGTCAACTGCAAGGGGAATCATATTGCAAAGGCCAATTGTTGCGTTAAGAAACAGGAGGCTATTAAGACAGCGAAAGAAGAAAGACGTACCTGGAAAGAACGAGAGGGGGAACGTCAAAATATTACGACAGATCAACAGAAGAAACCGGATCAGGTAGAGGATGGGGGACCATCAACTGCAGACGCCGAAAAGAAAGTTCAGGATGATGAACAAATAGTGAAGGAGCCGGAAGTCCAGGTCGCAGTGACTCAGGAGACTGAAGGAGAATCTTCTAACGCAGGGACCCAAGAAACCCCCATGAAGTTATGGTGAAGTGTGTAATGCATAACTGTGGACGGGGGTATGAGGCGACTATGGGAGCGTTGGAAACAGGAATTGTTTGGGGGGCTGATGTTGTGATGTTGCAAGAACCGTGTGTGGAAAGAGAAGGATACAACATTAGTCACCCAGGATATAGGTTGGTTAGGGGAGGAAGAACCATGACCGCAATAAGAAGAGATACACACCTGGAGTTTTCGGAGTTGGAGAAGGGGGGAGATGGAGATGTACAGGTGTTTGATATAAAATACCCGTCGGGTAGAAAAATGAGATTGGTGAATGTGTACGATCAGCTGAGACAAGAGGGGGGGGTGAGAAGTCAAGGCAGACCGGC
>Ga0307512_10000755_pt1 | contig 48067 bp, 59 predicted proteins | sample 14_EM_MG_FD_200267 | JGI IMG/M metagenome (GOLD analysis project Ga0307512, IMG submission 200267) | Populus trichocarpa ectomycorrhiza microbial communities from riparian zone in the Pacific Northwest, United States - 14_EM | ecosystem: Host-associated > Plants > Roots > Unclassified | place... | reverse complement strand
ACAATCTCCAAAGTACTGCTATTTATATGCAACTCAGCACCACAGAACTTGTCACACTGCCACAAGAATTTGTAAATAGAAGCTTCTACTAGTTATCTTTCAATTCATAATATTCTAGGGGGGGGTTAAGTGGGTGGCTGTGTTGTTATAAGCGACAAGGCGCAGCGTACGCGAAAGTGGGCCCTTTCGTGGGCCCAATACCGGCGAAGGGATACATACTACTCACTATGGTCCGGACATAAGCAGTCAGAAGGGTATGCACATGTTTGTGGTAGGCTGTCCGTGCTCATGGCCAGGAACCTAAATAAAGTACCCTTTTCTGATGGTTAATAGCGTTTGCGATGCTTTCAGTTGTCCAATTTATTTCCGCAGTTTAAATCTTCAATTGGTATTTAATTAGGAACCCTAGAATTTAATTTGCTATGAGAAATATATAGTTATATAAAAAGCGAATAACAGTACTAGTTCATTTAATCTTCTGATAAAACAGATGCTTGCTCATAATTCACCCTGGCCCTACGCGTAAATTTATGACAACCCCCATAACGACGTTCCCGATAGACCAATGAAGCATGAAGAAGTTGTAAACCTCGTGTTTTCTTGTTAACATTAATCAAAGCAATCCCGAGGTTATTCTGTGCCATGTTGGTTGCCGGATTAGACACCCCATACAATTTACTTAATTCATCTAAGCAGAATTCGTACCGATCGCAAGCTTTTTCGAATTCGCCGCGTTGACACAAGAAGTTGGCAATTTTGTGGGAGCCGATGATATAAAGGGGATTTTGTCGTCCAACAGAAGACTCCAAATTTTCCAGAGCCTTAGTATACTCGCAGAACGCTTGCATGTAATTCCCTTGTCGCGAATAACAGTCGGCCAATTGGATTTTCGCAACGCCAACTCCACAGACTTCGGGCGAGTAATCTTGCTGAGTATGCTCGAGACACGCTAAAGTTGCCTGCTCAGCACCTTCGAGGTCCCCAATATGAAGGAGCATCCACGACAATGTGAGTTCCACCCAAGCAAGGCTTGTCGCACAATCTGGCCGGTTGAGCAAGACCCGGATGCTCTCACGGCATAGCTCTATCGGTCCGTTCATCACTTCCTGCTCTTCTGGTTCAACAATTTCCTCAATCACTTCCCCTTTGCCTTCTGGATCCAAGCTTGGCTCGTAGAGATCTCCCGAAACCCCTCCCCTTACATGAGCGTATAACGATATCGCGTAGAAATTTCTGTATACACTGAGGGCCGCAGTGCTTAGTTCTGTATGTTGACGCTCGCGATCCACTTGTTTCATAATCTCAAAACTTCGACTAGAATCTTCAAGGGACTGCCGTATTTCTCCACCGAAGAGATGTATTCGTCCTCGGTTCGATAGCACCCAAGAATTATGGGGATGTGTGGGGCCCACAGCTTCTTCCATAAGTTGGACTGCCCGATTTGTCACCTCCAGCGCTGCATCTAATCTGCCTTCCCTCATGGCCAGCCATCCCAGCCCTCCCAGGACGTTCGCCTTCTGGTGCTTACACTCTTCGGATTGTGCATAGATGTTGTGAGATTTTTGAAGCATCTGCCTCGCTCCTTCCATATTCGATATATCCATAAAGTAAGACCCCATCCAACTGCAAAGATCTGCAAATCCTGAGTCTTGCAGTTCACAGCCAAACTCTTGATGCTTTTGATAGAGTGCCAATATCTGTGGGAGAACATGTCGGACTTCATCCAACGGAGGGCATTCCAACGGAAAAAGCGAATCACAAGAAGGCACAGTGGAAAAGCTGGCTTTGATATATCTTATACCGCGCCGGAAGCTTTCTAGACGGTTGTTGTGATCCATCTGATGTACAAGTGTTGTCTGGATTAATCTATGAATAGAAGAGAATCCGTTCGAGCGCACCAGAAGTCCAGTATGGAGTAAGATAGCCATAGCCCCTTCGAACAAGATTGGATCTCCTTCAAAGAGCCCGAAACTGGGATTGAGTATATTTTCCGGTATCATATCTGGGTCGAACCATGATAGCATGTCTAGGAGTTCTCGCGCCTTTCGGTTTAAGGTCCCGATAGATTCGTAAGCTAGTTTGAAAGTCGCACCAACACTCGTTTTGTAGGCACTGCTAATTTCTCCTGGATCTAATAGAGCGGCGCGGTGTGCGCAATCCTTGAATAGATCTAGATACCTCGGAATTGAACAACGAGTTTCGCAGATGAAGCTCGCAGCTTGGGCAAGCGCCAACGGAAGCGCACCAAGTTTTGACACAAGTTCGGATATAATTTCAGGACACCTTCTTGCCTCTTGATGCAAATCGTTCGGCAGAAACCGGAAGAAGCATTCCACCCCGTCGGTATCATCGAATGGTGTGATTTGTTCCGAATGTGCAGCAAAACCTGAAAGCCCAGCATTTCTAGTCGTCACAAGGATGCGCCCTTTTTCGCTACGAGGCCAGAACTCCTCGAGACTTCTGTTATCTGGGGCATTGTCGAATACAAGGAGCCAACCTTGAGAGGAGCGTTCAAACCATTTTATTACTTCAGATATGGCCATCTTTTGATCGGTCAAGCATTTGTCGGGAATCGAATCGACGAGTCTTGCTATCTGCATAAAGCCTTCCGCCAAATTATGGCTTTGATCTGCGCTAATCCAAAATATATTGGGGATACGATATCGATGTTTGAGCTCGTATGCGAGAGCGACAGCAATTTGCGTTTTGCCCACTCCCGGCATGCCCCATAAGACAGATGTTCGGGGATGGACAGCAGATGTGCCAGAGATACCATTAACCGGAGTATTTGTGAAATAGTTGCAAACGCGATCTATCGTATCCTTCCGTCCAAAGAATTGTGGAATTGGGTCGAAAGGTAAGACTGTATGTCCAGTCATCGTTCGTCCACCTCCATGATCATCCCTCTCTGGACGGTAGACATCAGAACTCGTGGGATTTCTTGCAGTGTCAGAAATTTTGTTTTCTGTGCCGAGGACCCAGCCCATCGTTCGTATCGCGTCTAAATAATCGGACTTATTCCTATGACTTCGACTCCAGAAATCTGTGGTTTAGGTTAGTTGTACAACACGGTATCAAAGTATAAGCACTCACAAGAAGACTTCTTCTTCTTCTTCCCAAAATGGAGCATTGCCTTGCAGCAGATACTCGTCAGACTTGTATAAACCGAAACCATTTCGTCCTGCGCCTGGGGAGACTCGAGCAGGGTTGTGGGGCATAACTTGGCTGCCTCGCAATGATCTAGTTGCTGGGCAACCAAATCTATCATATGCAGCAGCTCTTGCTGAGGCGTTTCGCGGACTCGCTTCTGTTGGGATGCTTCTAGGACATGCTGTAGCGGCATCGTTGTAAGAATGAACTTACATCTATTGGTTTCAATTGAAGCATTCTTACCTCAGTTATGTACTTCAAGCTAGACCATACAATGGAGCTTGGCCTTGGGTCAACTCCAGAAGCACAGTTGTCAATAGCGTTTAAGACTCTGGCCCAGATCTTCAGGTCTTTGCGAAATGCTAAGTAGTTGGTTGAAGTGGCTTTGAGCCCAGAAATCGAGAGAAGTTCCTCAGTACTAGTGCCAGACGTCGAAAGCGACCTCGAACTTTCTTCTGCCGAAAGAGCTCCTCGGAAGCTTGCTACTGCCTTGCGAGTCTCCCGTTGCCAAATTCCGCATCTTAAGTTTTCGAAGGAAAGCTCTGGTACGTCGCGCGCAGGTGCCATACTGTGAAATATTCAAGGAAGGCTAAAGTGGACAAAATTTAGTCGATAGATTTGATTGAGAAGTTAAGGCTGGATTTCTTCCGTTATAGAAACAAATCACATGCATATGCGAACTTGGCGTTATATGTACGGCACTCACACATACTCTCGTACCCAGACGAGTGAGCAACGAGAGCAATACATAAATATACTTATAAAGTAGGTATGTATGGTTGTGAACCAAATAATCAAAGCTCGCACCGAATTCAGGCCAAAGTTTTAGCACAAATTTTCCATCTGTGCTTTGTACATTGGAACTTATTAGAGACTTGCACTTACGTGCACTTAACAAATAGTATCTTAACTTCCAAGCAACGTTTCTCTTATCAGAGACAAGTTAATCTGCACATTCGATTAGAGCAGTTCAGGCTCGCTCAACACGAGCCTCCTCTATCGCTTGTGCTCCTATAGGAGATTAGGGCTTATAGGCCATCGCATAATTGTCGCGCAGGACGGTGGTGTGCTTCGGGGGTAAACTCTAATAACTGCTACTAAGGCCCTTGTACAAAAGTCAAAACCTTGCGTACCGTAGCAAGCAAAAATATTCAGATATCGTGCGTCACACTTAGTGTGTGGTTCGCAAAAATCAGAGAGTGAGAATGGTCACAGTGATCGTTCGTTCGTTAATGAAAAGGTCTGTGAACATGTTGGGCATATGTGTCTCAGTCAGTTTTGGCAGATATGTAGTCTATCGTCTGGAGTTATGAGTCCATAGCCTGTCTCAACCTCGGGTCCGGGTCATCACCAACAGAATTAATATCTACTCCGGTTTTTCGCTTTCAAGCCCATCATATTCTGGTTGTTGATTGGCAATTGCAGTACAGCCTGCTTTTCTTGACCTTCTGTACCCCTACGGATGCGGAGGGGTGAGGGCCTAGCAGCTGAGCGATGGACGTGTGTTCAAATCATCACGTCACACAATCTCGACGCGGCTTGTTAGATTCTTTTTAGGGTCTCCATTGGTCTTCTGTTATTGAAAAAAATTGTGCCACAGCAGTGTCACACTGGGCTCCGTTCGAACAAAAATTTGGCTACACAAAGAGAGTACGGCGAATTCCTAGGCAAATTCCTAGGTACCACAAAATTATGGAGAGCCTGTAGGCACGAAATCATACTATTGTCCATGGCCCATGGCCACAAAACCGTGCGCGAATGCATAGGTAAGCCAAGAGACCAGGGCTCATCGAACCGCATGTTCTGTTGCAGTAAATCGTGCGTACTGCAAATGCGCATAACAAGGCTGGCTCAATTCTTGTCTTGCTTCAAGAGCCACGACAACATACACAAAATCGGCTACAGAAACCAGGCATTTCGTTCTGCCAACACACCGCTAGAAGTGCTGCAGAATTCGTTGTCAAAAAATGAGCATGCGCAGATAGGGTGGTCTGCTGTCCGAGGGAACGTCGATTGCGAAAGGGGCAAGCGGTGTCGGTACATCATTGTATTTTATGCATATTTTAGACAAACCTACCCACACGGAAAGGTTAACCATCAGTGATTGGCTGCCGGAGCACCTGCCAAAGTAGACACTGCAACGTACCAACTAACGAAGTACTTCGTTGCTTTCATCGATGACGAACCTCGTTTTAGCCACTAGTATTCTTGATCCATTCAATCCGCGTTAACAATAGTCGGAAAACAAGGCATAAGCCTTAATCCATCCAGAGGTTTCCTTCCTAAATGATCGCGATATCGACAGCAATTAACAGCTTTAAGAACTACAGTCCTCCCATTGCATTTTAAATTTTATACATCACAAGATCAAAGCAAGACATTGGAATCAATTTTCTTACCTTCTCCACCTTTCTCCACATTTTACCGTCTTAGCCACTTCCGAAGTTGAAAACTGGTACGACCTACTCAGCTACTATGGACAACGAAACCGGTGAAGACTCTGCAAACGACCGGGTCTCGTTCTTCAGTCGGCCTCACTTGTTTCCGTCTAGCTGGAATCGGCTATTCCTACGTCGTAAGCGGTGCAACGACGAAGAGCAGTTGAATACAGTCGATACGTCAGGTCTAGAAGGTAAAATATCTTATCTCCTGTTACTTAGTCAAGTGATAACAATGTTTAAAATACAGATCCGTGGAATTGGAGCGTATGGTTGTTCCCCGACAGAGAAAGGACACAGATAATCGAAGCATTATTTAACGAGGATCGTCCTCGGCGTGAACTGTTATCATATCTCTTGTCTCTACAAACCGAACACCCACATAGAATGGATGAAAACCCAGTTTTCGACATCAGGGTCTTAGGTTGTGTCGTGGAGCTTACGAAGGTCGGCAATGAGCGTCAGGTCAACAAAGATATATCCATCAATTGCGTCATTGAAGAGTGCTACACGCAAGGGATCTGGGAGAGAGGAGACGAGAGCCTGCTTCAACAACATGAAGAGCGTGTAGCGACTACGCTGGAAATAGCCTCAATGTTATCTGGACGGAACGTTGATTCGACAATAAACCGATGTCGCGAGGACTTTGATTTACTCGGGTATCTCAAACGCTTTCACGATAAGGCCGTACGCCCGCCGATCAAGACGGTCTTTGGGGATCTTGGATATCTCCCAGTAATGAACACTCGAACTCTTGACAGTTTCTGTGGGGTTGATGAAGCTATTGACTGCAAAGACCTGAATGTGGCAATTATTACCACATTCGGCGGCCTAAAAATCGAGTGGGTTTCAGACTTTGGCGACCATCTCTTCCTTGACCTGTCGAGGGGGGAACTTAAAGTGTTTTGGCACGCTGCAGTTTGCAAAGCAATTGCTGATGGAACTGCCGGGTTCTTCCTGTGAGGATTATTCTCAAAATTTCCCTTGCCGTGCGACTAACTTCAACCATTCGCAGCCAAGTGGGAATCCCACAGGATTTTGCTAAAGAGATCCTCAAAACATACTGGATACTCTTTGGATCGACGAAAGACATGTATCTATCATTGCCAATGCCAAAACATCTTAGACGGCTTTTAGACAATAATCCATCACACAGTTTATCGATATTCAACCATCAGCACTGCGATTGGCGGCCCTACGATATGTCTTTGCATCTCTGCGAGAATGAAGATTATGGTCGAAAAACATTCAACGCCATTGACTTTCCTTACTTTGCACAGCGTTTTCTTATACTCAAGGATTACTTGAAGTGTCGACGACCGAGGACATTAAGGTCACTATGGAAAGACAGAAGAGACATAACTCAGTGGTCTACTTTTTGGGTTGTTGTGATAATTGGTAGCATTGCCCTGCTTATTTCTTTTCTTTCTCTAGTATGCTCTATCTTGCAGACTGTAGCATCATTCATACTTCTTCGTAGTTCTGGCTCTTAAGTTTCAGAAATTTAGGATAGTGCTTTTATAGATAGAATAATGAAATGTTGCTTTGTAAGAAAGTATATGATGAAAGACAACGCAGTGAAATATTGTAGATAGTGCCGCCCATGGGGGAACTGTTGCACTGGAAACTTATGGGCACTGTTAGCCTTGCTATTAGGGCCTGGATTGATCGGATATACCATAGTGTATATGGCATTATCGTAGGACTTAGTTTGTTCCGTGACACTGGGATAAGCCGATGAGGAAGAGGAAGACACAGCTTGCCAACAACTCACACAACTATAACAAATACACCAAGTATTTAGATGGTTGCAGTAGTTATGAAAGGTACCGTAGGTAATTATTCAGTTCAAATCAAATGCGGTTAGTGAACTTCTACTAGATAAAAAGAGAGTTATTTTCCTTTTTCGATCTTTCGGTGGAAATCAAACCAACGTGAACAGACAGATTTTGTATGTGGGTTTTTTGATGCAACATTGCCTGTTTGGGAGGACTTGCATCTAAGCATGGACTCCTGAAGAAGCCCAAGTGACTGAGGGCCAATTCTTCATATGTTGATTCACCAGCTTGGCTCACCATTTAAATTGGCTATGCCAGTGCTATTGTAGCGTTTCTCATAAAGTCGCGCAGCGCCTCAACAGAGTAACTTTCTTACATCATGCATCATGGAAAGACTCATAGATTTAGAGAATTGGCAGATATTGATAGATGAAGACCTGTCACTGTGCGGCAAAAATTGAAGCGAGTAGTACGGACCGGCCACTCTCTGCAGTTGGGTTTCTCATCAACTGCGATTTCCGCCTAGTGAGGCTCGACCGCCGCAGTCTTCTACGAGAGTGGTAGGCCTTTTAAAAACCAGCAAGCATCAGACGATTATCTGGTAAGCGGAGATTGTTTCAGTAGGGAAGTAGTGAACCGTAATACTCAGCTGTAGTTGCGGCTAGCGGATAGTACAGTACACTCAGAAACTGAGGATCTTGATGCAGCTGAATGCTCGGAAGTTTTACCAACATCTTTTGTATTTACTCTAGCTTTAATGCAATTGTACACAAGTCTTTTATGAGGTGGTAGTGGTACTAGCAACCTAGTGGGGGGTGAAACACCAGAGAGTACGCACGCCGGGAATAGCGATTCCTCGGGCGACCATAAACTGCCATATTTTCTACTTCTTCAATATGGCGGCATCTTCGTCAGTGTGGAAGTCGGCGAATGCATGTCACGGCATATATCGCATGTAAAATCTAGTGAAAGGCTCGGCGACGACCCCGCGGGAATAGAAAGAATGAATTGGAACAAATGGGTATATATTGAAGGGCGAGGCTATCATCGGCACAGAAGCCTTGCGTGCGAACTGTTCCGTGAGGTTGACGGCCCCAATTCAAATTTATTTGCTCAACGAATGTGTCATACACGTCCCGCCCTGCTGCATCCAGGCATCGTGAGGTTTGGTGCTACACCATATCATACGCTCCCGACGTTTTTTTTTTGTTTTAATCATACTGTATTCACTCTATTTAGAGTATAACAGACCCCTAATCACCTCCGCCTCCGGGCAGGCCGGCTAGATGGCGAAGCTCCACTCCTGCTACCCGTCACCCCCTCTGACAAAGGAAATTAACGCAAAAGATTGATGAACACAAAGAAACCCAAAAGAGAGACGACCGAGCCTTACTCCTCCACTCATCTGGGCGGGAACTTCCCGACTTCAGTAGTCGCCAGGAAGTCCAACACTGCTTTATCGCACTTCTTCATGGAGAACATCTCAGAGATCTGCACGTGTCGGCATCTGCCCGCTCTCCAGCCCGTTGCCTTTCCTACCGCTTTCCAGAGCGTCCTCTGCTGGTCTTTCCACCGGTTGCAGTGGCGGAAAAGGTGTTCCCGTGTCTGGACCGTTTTACCTCCGCACCACCAGCATTTGTCGTCGTCTCGGTGTCCGAACCGTTTCAAGTACGTGCCTACTGGCGCGTGCCCGGACTTCAGTCGATAGAACCTGGCCGCCAGTGACTTCACACTAGTCATTGGGATAGGTCTCTTGCACCTGGCCTTGCCTTTCAGTCTGTAGCCGTAGTGCTTGCTGCACTTGTCGGCCTCCCACTGTGCCTTCGCCACCAACCTTGCTTCGGAGGTCCGTCTGGCTCTATTCGCCGCCGACGCTCCCGACGTAGCAGGGTGCTCGCTTTGGGTCAGCGAGGCCGTCCGTTATCAGTTGGTCTCCTGTGCCGGGCTCAGGGTTCTGAACTGGCAGCATCCGTTTACATAGGCTCTTCGGGTTTCCGATCGCTGGTGAAGAATTTCAGGGTTCGTGCTTGAAGTACAACTACGCTCGATTAACGTTAACTCGGTTTAGTGCACGGCGAGTATGCTGCTCTTGCCTAGTCGACACTACGCCACCGTTTCCAAGTGCTACGCGTTTTGTGATTCTTGTCGAAACCGTACGAGGGTAATCACCGTCAGATCGTGTAGAAAATGATAGCATCACGCCTCTCCAGTGCGGTCACTTGGCTGTTATTGTCGCAGCACTTGCAGAGATAGTCAAGACCGAAGTCTTCAGGGTCGGCCGGTTAAGAATTTGTGGCCGTGGGTGATGAGTGCAAGTTAGTGGTATCGAGTCTCTTTGATGGATTTCGGGACGATATCTGCCACAGCTTCTGTTTGTTCATGATTGAGGCAATTGGACGTTTGCATCAGTACGCCCAACACAATGCGCGGGAACGACAAAGGAACATACGATACGTGATATTCTCATATGCTAGGATTTATCAGTTGGCTGGTATCTACACATCCTAGATTTCAATGTCTGAAGGAAAGAAAATAAAACCTTCATCTCTCAATCTCGAGAACAATGGGTTCGAACCGATCGATCAGATTACGAACTGCAAGGGGCAGATATAGATCTGCCACATGGTAGCGCCACAGAAGAGAGAAGAGAAGTGTACTTGATGGTGGAGGACATCGATAGGAAGGTGGTTACTGCGTCGTTAGAATAGGATGTTGCGCGACAGAGATATCTAGACTCGAACAAGGAACATAATGGTACGCGCAATTATCGTACGGCTCTGGTGGTACATAACTTCAAGGAAGTAGAGTTGTAAAATTTAAAATCAAGTAGGGGGATTGAAAAACCATTGGTTCCCAACTTAGGTCGATCTTGGCTAACGCATTTGAAAATGTACCAGGCCTGTTGCTTCGTGCGGGGTAAAAAATGAGTCGCATGAGCCACATATGCATACACATCTACCCAGTTTGGGGTTTGGAGAAACAAGAGATGTGCACTTTTGAAGTACTTCTCAGCTTCGTGGAAATAGACTACATGGCTGTAGCTTATGCTGTTGCTCCTCTAACACCAGCACCGAATAGGATAGAAAAACAGGGCACAGCGGTAAAATTACTCATGGAAGTACCCTCTTTAAGCCCGCTCATCTTGTTTATCACTTTCTACTGTAAACAGGACTAAGACAAGCTAGCGAGCACTTATAATCCAAGAGCGGGCCCTCTTGATTCTTGAGTAGGTGCTTTTAAGTCTTTGGATCGATTCCTGTGGAGTATAGTAAAATCATGATCAATCTTATCCTATATACTTCTGGGGATTTGCTGGCCATGCAGATGGTGGCGTCTGCATCTCAAACTTTTTCCTACTCTACATAGCCATGTACTTCAAGTTACGGGTACCGGTGCTACTCTTTGTTAACCAACTTTGCATCCTTATCAAATGCAGCGGGGACATACTGTACCGACAGATAACAACAAATATCATTAGTCATTGACTGCTCTGGTACTCAACTTGGAATTTAGAGCTGGTTAGTGTAATAATAAAATATAGGTGGTTTTAGCTCTTCTAAACTACGTATATCCTCTGTCTCGCTAACTAGTTCTTCCGTTTGCTCTTCCTCCTGTTTATCTTCTTCTTCTTTCTCGGCCCACATAATGTCATCTTCATCCTCATCCACCGGTTTATCTTCAAATCCCTTGATCTCTCCTGGTAAGACTGTGGGTGGGAACTGCCTACGGTATTGGATACCACTTTCGAAATTCCTCAATCATCGAAAGCGGAACATCCTCCTCATCCTCAATATTCACATGCGGCTCTGTATCCATCCTTGTTGCCTTCACTTCTGGGCTCACGGTCCATCTTTTGATTTGGGAACCACGAATCAGTCGGTTCGATTGGCCACTGCACTAACGATAGCAATTGGGAAAACAGCTGGGGTTCAGCGATTCGGATCCTTCTTCCCCATCTTCCATGTCATTCGGTGATGTCAACTCCCCCGACCTTCAGTCTCGATACTGTAACGAGCACTGAGGAGCAAATGCCAACTATCGCCACGGTGTTTGCGTTGCTGTCACCTGGGAGGAAAGAGCAAATCAATGCCGCGGTGACGAAACATTCAGCCATCGAACTGATGTTTTCGACGATGATTCAACACATCTACGTTAAAGTGCAGTCTTGCCTTGTCTTGAGAGAAGCGTTCAGTTTGTATGGATGGCTTTTATAAGGGTCTCTGTGGATAATACTGAATACAGATACGTATATACTCAAATTGCAAGTGACCAGAAAAATAATGATCTACAGGTGCCTGGTGATGACGATAGTTCGTACCTTTGTGCTTGCTACAGTACTGTATCGCTCAGAACTGGCGGTATAATACCTCAAGCTCCGGAAAAAGACTTAGCAGCAAATCAAGGTGTATAAGTCACGATGTATATATGCAACATCAGGATTTTCGGATGCCGGTGTGGGTCAATACGTGCACGGTGATAGCAGTGGGATCAGGGTTAGTGATACTCGCTTATAGACGTGCAGCAATCTATGTAGCTATTCTAGAGTTGTTACTGGTGTTCAAATCTTTTCTAGCAAGGTGATAGTCTGTTCGTCAATATGACTCTGACCACAAGCTAGATTCTCAACCACGAACTAGATACCAATAATAGCCGCTTGGTCATTCATGTGCAGCCCCCCGTTGCCAATCATTTGGGTATCGGAACATTGAGATAACCTGCAATGGACTAATGTTGGGGCTCAATGCTTCGAGTAGGTCTAACCCGAACCCGGCTGCCCACCTTCATTTTCTGTCGCTAACCACTGCGTTCCTCTTCGGATCGCTTCAAAGGGGTCCTGTCAGTATTACTTTTAGGTGTTGTAGTGGGTCCAGCCGGAGATTACATAGTGGCGTTGGCATTGTAAACTTTTACTCACTTTTACTCACTTTTACTCACAAACAAACAGAGCGTCCCGCAGAGCGGATGATCGACCGTTCGGCATTCAGCTAATACTGCCTAATTCTATGGGCGGAGCACAGACAACTGTTCTCGCGAGGTTCGTCTTCCCAACTCGAGTACTCCGATCGCAGTTTTGTGCGGCTACTTGGCAGAACAGAGGTCACCAATCCTCGTACCCTAGTATGTACTAGTACTTACTAACAATGTCAGACCAAAGGAGGTTCCGCTTAACCAACTCCAACGGGCACTGGCCCACAACAGTACATATGCACGTGTCTAACAGGAAGTAAATTAGACCTGGTAGTGAATCAGTACCCAGAGACAAGGCGGAAATACGATATCGGCTGGCAGGTCAAAGCTCCCATAGTATTCCGCTATCTCAGCCAATTGCACGTTTACACAGAAGCTTCGATTAATGCAGCATGTACCGTCCCGCATCGCCACAAATCGCGGCGTGATTGGTTTTGCGTCTTGCCAACACTTTACACACATGACCTTTCCTCCTGCAAGCCTACCCTATTTACCTGTGATTGTGCTATCAGTCGGTTCATTGAGTTCGTGGAGCTTTCCTCGCAATCTCATTATCTGCATCCCCGACTTGTAGTACGTGTGGATTGCATAGGAGACCTAATCCGTTGTCTCCATTCGTCTGGTTGCAAGCCCTGTCGGGTTGCGAATGAAAGTTGCTGTTGGCGGCGGAGCATGCAACCTATAAATGTAACGAGTTGAATCAGATTATACGCCGGGAAAATTTCATCCCTTAATTAAATAAATACCACAGCCCTTGTCTCACGCCAGCCCATGTGATAAGTGCCCGAAATTTATTGGAGTGGTCACGTGCAATTCATGTGATATATTTTAAGGTGGTAATGAACAAGATCACGTGTGGTTGCACCGCTCTCCCCATCCCTCTCCCCTCTCTCACTCTTCCTCCTCCTCTTCCCCTTCTAACCGCATTACCACCATACATTTACGTGTAAATTAGATTTTCAAGGATGAGCTTGTTAACATGTCAGCCTGCGCTGGCAAAATTTATAAGAAATAAGCTACAGACCCCCCAAACATGTGCAACACCTCGGTCTAAACTCTCTGCCCGTCTGACATTTCAACAACCTACAAACAATGGCCTCTGCCTCTGCGGGCCACACCAATCGAAGCTCAGGGCTCCGCTTTATGATTACCACAAGTTCAACCGTTACAGCCCTTTTGGCGCTGCTGTATGCTTTTGGTTATGGGGTATATCGCACAGATCTGCAACATGAAGCCAACATACGTATATACCTATCCTATCTCCTACCCTGCGACTCGAAGATGATTCTGCTAAAATCCACACAGAGATACTGGCTCCCTGCGATAAACAACTGCGGTCGAACTCGCGTTTTACTGGCGATAAAACTGCGGAATTCATCATACGGGAGGCATCATTGTTTGATGGCGATGTGTGGCATGACGGGCCAGTTGATATTCTTATTAGGGAAGGGGTTATCCAAGATATCGGCCATAACATTAGGGCTACAGGAAAGTCGGTTGCTGAAGTATTCGCTCACGGCCGTCCTATTACGCCAGGATTAATAGACATACACTCTCACAGTGGAGTGGACTCTTTACCGTACAGCGATGGACTGTATGATTTGTTTGAACTGTCAGCTGGTCTGACACCTTACGTACGGGCAATCGATGCCATATATACGGGTGACGGTATGTTATGATTTATTGGATTTACATCATGAATATTCCACTAAATTCTTTAGTATCTATCCCAATTATTGCATCTGGGGGGGTAACCACCTCGTTGGTTCTACCTGGCTCAGCAAACATAATCGGAGGAGAAGCATATGCAATCAAGAATCGGGTGCCTCCATCACTGTCAGTTAACGAGATGCTAGTGGAAGGCAATGCTACTAATGCACAGCGCTATATGAAATTTGCGTGTGGAGGTAATCCCAAGAAGTTCCATGCAAGGTTTCCAGAGAGACCGAAGTCAAGGATGGGAATTGTACTGTTTATCTTGAATCCATAGGAGAACTAGCTGACGATATAAGGCCTGGGCACTTCGTGAGCTTTTTGACCGAGCTCGAACACTGAAAATGCAACAAGATCGTTGGCATACGGCCGCCGGAACAATGAATGTGCAAGATGCTTTTCCATTCTCACTTGAACTGGAAAGTTCTGTTGGTGAGTATACGTTTTGGGCTTTTAGGCTTATACGGGCCTTTGCTGATGAGACATGTACAGCTGTATTGCGAGGGCACGTAAGGACAAACTTTCATTGCTATACTCCACACGACATGGAGTCTATCCTACGTTTAGCGGATGAGTTTGGCTTTAAGGTACACGCGTTCCACCACGCAAACGATGCCCACCTTATCCCCGATATCCTGAAAGGATCAGCAAGGTTTCTAATACTCCTGCTTCTATAACCAATTCAAGAGTAGAACGTTCTAACGCAAGCAGCAACATCACCATCGCCTTATTTGCTGGTTTTGGTCTGTATTCTACGGAATGTATACTGACTGATTGCTGTTCCCATGCGCTTAGGCATAAAGTACTAATTCGAGCTAGCATATAGACTTTCCCTGTTCGCGGCTTTGCTGTTGGAACAAAATGGGATTCCTGTCGCGTACTGCACCTCTCCTCTACCTAAGTATTCGTGCTAACTTTCGAATAGTGTGCATTCAGATCATCCCGTGCTAAATGCAAAGCACCTTGCGTGAGTGTTAAATTTCTAGAAAAAGAGAGTAATGACTTACGTTTCTTAGGTATGAAGCAGCTATAAATCACCATTTTGGACAATCCGAACTCGGAGCCCTAAAATCGCTCACAGCAGTCCCTGCGGCTGCTCTTGGATTGGAGCACAGAATTGGATATGCCAAAGTAGGTTATGACGCTGACCTGGTGCTCTGGGACGAACACCCACTTCGTCTTGGGGCTACACCAGTCCAGGTATGGATAGATGGCTTGAGTAATCTAGAAAGCAGCCGTTCCGAACTAGCCAAGCCTATGCTCGATGCCCTACGAGCTCCAAAGCAACGGAAATTCGATCCATCCGCAAGATGGAAGGAGAATTGCAAAATTGGAGCTCGCAACCTCGTCGTAAGGGGTATCTCTAAGTCATTCTTGGAAGACTTCCGCGTTCAAGAAGGAAACAATACCCTTATACTGGAAGAAGGGCGCATTATTTGCATCGGTAAGTGCTCTGCGGAAGAGAAAAGATTGACGAAAAAAGGTGTTAGCATTATGAGCTTGAAGGATGGTTATATTGTTCCGGTATGTTGCTTCGCGTAAGGATAAAATCTAAAAATTGTTTGTCACGCCTGACTTCCGTTGTTTTGTTTAGGGGATCACTGCATTGGGCTTAGCATTAGGGCTGTCTGATATCGATGACGATCCAAGCACACAGGATGGGACCCCCGAAACCGACTCAGTGGAACTCTCCGATTTGTTATACACCAAGCATGGGCTTTCATTCTCAGGGAAACACCTAGAATTTGCGAGACGATATGGGGTCCTTCAGGCGGTAACAGCCCCAAATGGTGCAGCGCTTTTTGGCGCGCCGAAGTCTTTGTTTCGAGGGGTCAGCGCAGCCTTTCGTACTGGGGCCCGTAGCGGTAAAACCATCAACACCATATCTAACGGAAGACTACCACATTGCTGACGTCACAAGTCCTTGAAAAGGGGGCCATCCTGAAAGGCGAGAACTTTAGTCAAGGGTCATAGTGAAGCAAGACCTGACGGAAATTAGATGATGTCGGATTGCACATACGAATTGGACAAGATGGTAAAGGTAGTTATATTAATTCCGAAACAGATTTCGTCTTAACTTAGATTCAGGATCTAAAACCCCTACTGTTTCGAGCCAAATTTCCGCTCTTCGGAAATTACTTGCAACAACCAATAAGGGCAAAACAAATATCTTCGGAAAAGTGCTCTCTGGCCACCTCCCGTTGGTTGTCGAATGTGGAAATAAGGTAAATATCCCTGGCCACGAAGTTCACAGATCTTACTCTTCAAGTATCTAGGATATTATTGCACACCTTATCAAAATGAAATGGGACTACCCAAAGACTCGGATCGTCATAACAGGTGGTCAGGAAGCCTGGATGGTACGCAAACGTGCAAGATGATATGTACAGTGGCGGTAACAAAGTGAGGTTATGCTTGAGGATGCTTTTGCGCGTAAACTCGCTTTATTATCACGACCGTACGTCCTACCAAATGCTGACCGAAGCACAGCTTGCCGATGAACTCGCGAAGGCAAAGATTCCAGTTATTCTGTCTCCGTGGCGGTGCTTACCAAGGACGTTTGAGACAAGAAATTGGTATGACATACCATTCAATAACTTGTAAATGGTTTACTGACTGACTTACTCGTAGTCTCCCCGGTCCTCCAATGTCAGAAAGTAGTATTGCTATCCTCCATAGGGCAAATGTGGATGTTGCTATAGGTTTGCCTGGTATGAACCCCCTGCAACCATTAGTCTTTCATTTTCTCCTGACTCCAGGGCTGACTTTTATGTACTGTTAACAGACGATGCGTTTGCGAGGTTCCTCTGGTTCGAAGCAGGCTGGGCTCAGAAATGGGGGAACTTAACTGATATAGAGGCTGCTGCGTTGGTGACAACGAACGTAGACAACATCCTTGGCCTTCAAAACGCCCTAAATGCCAAGCGACAGAAGAGAAATTTCGTTATCTTCGAAGGAAACCCTATGGACTTTGGCTCTGTCATTGCAGCTATAGTTGAGGAGACTGGGTCTGGTGGGGGTATCACAGATTGCTGGCCCGCTCCGGAATGACAAAGAACCTAGAATATGTCTAGGTACTAGAGGCTAGAGACATGGTTATGTTATTTACTAGAGAATATTAATCAAGTGTTCTTTGCTTGTATGTGACACTTGTATGAGTTGCTAAAATTATTTATCACCCAGGTTTTGTGCGTCAGAAGTTACGAGGCAGCTTCCCGTTTGACAAAGTTCCACCCTGTCAACCTCGAGACTCCACCGACATCGGGGATGTTTCAGGCGTCTGGCCCGGGTTGAGAGCGTGGAGGAAGGGGAAGGTGGGGGGGATATATGGGATTAGCTATATATATACTTAGTATCTGGGGTTATAGGGTTTCCTTGCCATTGCGGAATGTTTTCACGGCAGCTAGCTTGGAGGACGTTCGACGTTCAGGAGGGGTTAGGTTTGGGAAATTTACCCTAGATCGTGCTCACAATTTTGACCGATGCTTCTTGGGTGAATATTTGTCCCGACGGATATTGTGGTTTCTTAGCTAGCTTGGGTTAGGTAGTAGGTGCTACCTCCAAGGTTAATCCCGGCTCTAGGTACTCGGGTCAGGAAAGGTCAATCCGGACACCCCATTTCTAGAAGTTAGTTTTTGCTGTGTAACTGGGGTATTGACTGGGGGGAGGAGGCTTAATTGCTGCGAATCTACAGTTTCATTCGTTTTACCTAGTTTAATGCATAGCGCATTGATAATTCTCAATTTCTTCCAGAAATGGGGTTGACATTGCCTGATCCGAGTATGAATTGAATTGCGTCTGTATTGATTGAGCTTGTGAGAAGACCGCAGATACGGAAAGCTTCAACACGAAGAAAAGAGAAGAAAAGAGAAAACCCAATACTTAAATTAGAGTGAGAGTCGATGAGTGCATGCAGGAAGGATGATGAGAGGAGGCAAGAGAAGGAAAAAGAAAAACTCTAGTTACCCGCAGAACAGAACCTCATCTTTTTTTTTTTAGCTCAGCCGAGTACTCTAGAGTAAGTTAAACTACTTAAAGTAGGTTAAGTTATCAGAGATCACTCATCAGGCTCACTCGGATGCAATATAAACTGCGATGCCCAAATGCAGTTTACCGTATCAGGGTGCAAAGCATCACCTCTTTATATGTCTTAAATGCTCTTTTACGTTCCAAAATAGCATTCAGTCGAACTATGTTGAAGGTGAAACTTGTGCCAGAAGAATCAGGTGGGTGGCATACGTATGTCATTGTTTGTGACTGGCTTCTAGTTAGGTAGACTTCTGTTCCCTAAAATCAGGTGCTGCCTACTTAAGTCCGTGACTAAAATACTGTTCAAGTCCCAAATGGCATCCTTCATGATCACTGGCAAACACCCCTAAGCTTCAGCAACTTGCTCCGTATTAAATTTGCCGCGGCCATGGTCATATGGGTTACGCATAGGTCTATCCTACATAACGTCGAAAGTAATGGAGCACAGAATCTCATTATCTGACTATAATTTCACCCGATACACAATAGCTCTAATCGCGTAACACCTTATAAACAGCGCGCAGGAGTCCTTCAGTTCCAAAGTTCATCAGTTCCACTAGCGTCACAATCTCAGGCTCTAGGCCAGGCTTTTCCAATTTATGCGTCAGCACTGCATATTCTTCATAACTCACACATGCCGAGGTTCAACAATATTAAGATTCCGCTGAACGGACCTCAGCTCGCGAGTTGCTAGGTAGTGTATTAAAGCATGGTTTAATTAGATGGAATCAGTATGTAGGCATTAGGTAGCAAAATTAGAATCAAATATGCTCATACATACTCATGTATAGTGCTAAAGGAGTTGAATTTCTTACAAGCAACAAATGTACAAGGAATTCCCCTTGTACTGAAACGCTGAGATGATACCCGTTCTAAACAACCACCAGTGCTAAACCATGAGTATTTGCAAATTTGGATATATCCCTTGAGGGTAGAAGTCAATGTTAACACGTATAAGGTCTTCCACAGGACTATCATTTGTTCCGCGCCCGGGCCCGTCGTACACAGATACTCGGTGTTGCCTTTGAGTAAATGACAAGCTCGCCCCCTTACTGGGCTTGTGTCGCTACGACCGGTATTATTAATCCTCTAAATGCAAAAAGAGTAACCGCGAGGATAATTACGAAGTCGGCTGGTTCAGTATTCCTAACCTATCCCCTCGAGTGGAGATCTTGGTAAATTTGTTGTAGTAAACTAAAGGATTCTGAAGATGGTCCATGACTGCATCTGCCAATAGGAAACCAGACCCTTTGATTATTAACTGCTACAATAAATTTACCAAGATCACCACTCGAGGGGATAATTATCTAAACTTCGGTTAGATCGGGGTTTAAAGGGTATAACCGGCCCGGTCAAGGCCTAGGGTTATACCTGACTGATCTAACCGCTTGGAGCATCGAAGGCTCGAAGGCTAGAGCTGCTCGAATACAGACGCATTCCAGAGACAACTGTATTTCCGTATCTTCAAAACGTACTTATCTCAAGAAACAACCCCTTGTAATCTGAGCAATTTTCCGATATCCAGACGTAGCTAAAATATTTGGTCCAATTGAAATTGAATGCCAAATGCTTTTTCAACTTTTGATTTCGGTCTTTTTGACGTTTATATTTCAGGCCGTTTGAACTTTGAACGAAGACAACAGCCTCGCGAGCGATCTGCATGATCATATTGGCTTCAATGGTGAGCTTCACTGGAGTTGGCAGAAAATTTCCGGTTCCGAATAAGCATCCCCGGTGATTGTACCTGATTGGGAACCCCATGACCGAGCAGGACCTAGAGGGCCTGCACTTGGAGGACCTGGAGGACGAAGCAGTGGACTAAGCAAAGGACGAGGCAGAGGACGAGACAGACGCGGTCCACAATGAAGGAAGAGTAGGCTATACCGCTGGGAACGCTATCAGTAAAATCATGTGTGGCTCTAAACCGTCCAGACCACTCGGGTAGACGATCTGCAGATGCACAGGATTAGACAATTACTGTTATGATGGAGAGCTTCCTTGTAATTGAGTGGTGATGACCAACTGTCAGAAATAGCCGCATACGGAACATACATACGGTCCAGAGCTTATACAACATACACAGATGATAAGCAGGAGAAATACGGATTTTCAGAAATCTGGATACTGGACACTGGCCGGGTGCCAGTGGTGCGGCCGAGAATGCATGAAGAGTGTGATCTGATATGTGTACGCTCGCTCGCTCAAATTTGTATATAAACTCTCCTTTGTTGTCTCGCTCAATATCTCAATCACGATTCTCATTCGGTTCTATCTGCAACCGTGCTATCAGGTTGACAGCCGATTGCTTTACCATTCATGAGGGATGTGAAATACGCCGGTGCTGAGTCTCGAACTTACTACAATACATCCATACTAACGTGTAGATCCCCTAACGTTCTTAGGCGAAACCCGCAGTTGGATTCTAGTCAACAGAACCGGCTTGTAGCTACCATATATAAAAGATTAAGGAAGAACATGAGGCGGCAGAAGACTGCACCAGCTTGCACCTCAGCTGCAGGCTAGATAATAAGCCATGCTTGACTTGCAAATAGCAGGCTTATAGGCGGCGGCAGGCGTTGAAACTCAAAAAATAGACTGCTACACTAATCATCACTCGGCATCGGCCTATTAGCGATGTTGCATGTGTACCTGGATCGTGAGTCTCAGCATCGTCTGATGTCTTGTATGAGAATGAAGACTTGTATGAAGATGGTGACTGTATGAGGATATGCATCAGGACCAGGGTGAGGCGTCTCATGTCAGATAGAGCATACGCGTACGCATATGGGAGATTGTACATATACGGTCTTTGGCCCTCGAGATAGAGCAATCAGTATATTTTCAACAAGCGACTCTATGTTGAATTTTAGTTCAGATTTGCTTTAGGTTGTGTTCGGATTATGACAAGTAACCATAAAACATGGCTGGAAACTAAGCACCTCAGAACACTATTGATCATAATACAACGAAGCTATTAAGTGCGTAATAAATGATGAAGAAAAGCTAAGAACGTATTGGCCACTGCTTTTGCTCTGGCTGCTGGATATCGATCACTATTAAAAATTTCAACGCTTTCCCCTCCTCAAAAAAGAACCACTCGCAGTACAATTCTTGCCGCAAAAACGAGTACCTCACATAGACAAGCTCCGCTTGAAACTTTGTTGAGGGATTAATTTATCTGTATCTCATCTAACTAATCAATTTCTTCTCCATCGTCATTTCGGAGAAGCCATTAGATATCAATCTACTAGAAAATGCCACTGCGCTCCTCTAAACGTCGTATGACAAGTGGTCTACCGGATACGTTATTTACGTAGGACTTATGAGACAGCATCCTTCCATCAGACAACTGCTCGTATTTTACAAGCTTTTAAGATAGCTAGTAATCAAAATGAGCTGCATTCATTGTACTTCATTTCTTATTCACAACACCCTATGGTACACAAAATTTTCTCTCGTGCCCAGTGGTGGCGAATAAATTCTGCCCGACCGTGCGAGCACGTAGCTAGACAAGGAACGAGAGATCACAAAATGCGTGAAATCTAGTCTGGAACTACATTTGAAGAGCTATTTTACCCATTTATTAATTGGAAATACGTATAGAGTACTTAAATATTTATACCATTTTTCCCCCATATAAATTTGAACTTTGAAAAAATTTCACTGCCCCAGCTGCAGCACAAGTCACTCAACCTTAGGGTTTGAGAATGCATTTAATCGGATTTGATAATTGCATGGTAAAGCGCATTTCTCTCTCAGGTAATCACCACAAAGCGATTTGCCAGTTCCATAATTGTACTTTTACGCATTTCGTATACCACAGGGAACACATTCCATCACAAACTACAGCAGTTTTAATTGTCAGAAAAGCAGTTAAGCAATAAGAGGATTTATCGACCCACCATGACAACTTTCAATCTAATCCTGTGCACGACCGCTGACAGTCTTGATCTCCTCGCTGTTTTCGGCAACAGGCTCATCTACATTTGTTGGTTTATTATCGAGCTTGGAATCGCCGGCTTTTTCTGTGACGTTGCCTTTGGCGGGGGCAGTAGCTCTTTGGGCTCGTGCCTGATCCCCACTAACCCAGTTGCCGTCCTCGTTAGTGTACCCGTCTCCGCAACTGCAATCCTTCGGTCCCACGCATTTGGTAGCGCACTAGGAATTGACAGGATATTAGCTGCAAGGTGGCTGGAGAGGGCAGGTGGGCATACCATGATCTTAGCGGGAGTGGGTGTTGATTGGTGTTGAAGAAGTGCTGCTGTGTGCTGTCGTGGCCAATGATGGGTCTGGGTGTGGATGTTGCTCTTTGGTGAGTGATTCTCGAGACAACCAGGATCGTTTGTTGGCCCTTTATAGCAGTGCAATGGAGTGGCTGTGCTGGTCGGAGTCGATATTCACCAAACATATCGCGTACTGCGCAACGGAGAAAATAAGTTTCGTTTGCTGTGGCTGGTAAGGAAACATTCCAGTGACTCGTAATGATGCTGGGTGTTGTTGACAGCTGCAGTCACAACAAAGTTTATCCAACCTTGGGCTTTCGTCAATGCACGGTTTCGTCATCAGACAATCGATCAAGACTCTACACGCGTAGTTCGCGCGCTCAGGACCTCATATGATCGAGACTATGGCAATGATCGGGACAAAGTCGCACCGAACAGGGATAAATACTGGACTTGGTTGGCCCGATATAGCATACCCCGCACGTTCAATCCACCAATTCACATATCTCGTGACGGTGACGATACACAATGAAATTCAATGTGTGAAAGGCACATGCGTGAATATTGTCTGGGAGATGATCCTAGAGTTTGTTGTACTTGTTGTACGAAACTCGCGCGTTGCGTTAGTCGTGATCGCTAACACAAGTCAAGAAACACTGCATTATGCTCAGCTAAGGAGCACAAAGAACGAGTTCTGGCGATAAGAGCTCGAGATTACGTCTCGGGATGTCTCCTGATACGCGAGAAGACGATGTCGTTCATAGAAATTAAGATTCGGGAGTTTTCGGCTCGGCCCGCATGTATAAAATGGGGTGTGAACAGAACCTCCGAAGGACCTTTAATTTTCAACGAACGGAGGAAATCACCCTTTTAACGGAAGTCCGGCCACGTCTCGTAGTCCTACTACAATTGGCAACGCAATTGGAAGTCATTGCCTCAATCTGTACGGGTTTTGGGGACTGTTTGAGGTTCTACAGCAGTCAAGTTCCTATCAGAGCCAAACCCGTTCGGAACCGAAGCTAACCGCAGTATGACTAGTCTCAGAACCCTGGAGGGCACTCCGAGACTACAGTATGACAGCGGTACGTTCGCTTTGATCGACAGTAGCCGCTTGACTTGTAATTATGCGCCAGGGCTTTGGTTGCGGCTCAAGTCAGAATGGACACGAGAAACTCATGAATCGACGCCATAGCATTACACAAGTTTCGTGAATCACCCCAATTCACAAACCTGCACCTGGAAGGAACACGAGACACATGCGGGCAATCCAACAGGGGGGCTGTGCAAAGAGGGGTACCCTTCGTCTGCCCTTGTTTCCAGAACAGCAATGGAACTTTAGACTTCGTCTGGTGTTTGGATTGAAATGCGGCAGGACCGTTGGAATGCACCTCGGGGGCACGCCGCGGTCCGGCGGTACGCAGCTCCGCGAATAATATACCGACCGATCGGATTGCGGGTTTCTCATTGGGTAGCATCGAGCATTACTAATCCTATGAGCTTAACCCCATCTAGCCAATGCCAAGCTTCATACAACCTCACTAATCCCGCGAACTAAAAGTGCGAGTGTGCTACAGCTCCAGAGCTAGAGCAAACGGGGTTTTATTGGCCAGCCACGCACGGTTTTGACCCTCTCTGCTTCCCCTTTTTAGAGCATTGTACAACCTAAGTTTCTAGTATGCCTTGGAATGTAGCAAATCCTTGAAGAATGCAATAATTTATCCGAATGTTCGCCACTGCGTTGCGAACTCTTTAGTTAGTTTGGTTCTACCGTCCTGGAATGTGTGGCTTAGGACGACTCTAGTCACCATATATATACAACGAGCTTCTTTAGATATTGATTTGGTCATCCTGCACTTCTCCTTCTCCACGATAGCGGGCCTCACAATTCCTGCTCCTCACACCTAGCTAGACGAAATCCCCGCTACTTTTTGTCATATTCAACGAGGACGATTGTAGCTGCAGCAGAGGCAAACGAAATAAGCGATATTACACGGTTTCTAGGCAGCACTGTTGGCGTGGTTCACACCTGAGGTTATTATTCCTAAGTTGCACGACGTGAAGGTAGGCATCCTACGACAGAAACTCTACATAGCAATGTATATCTGAAAGTTTAGCTTGTCTGTCAAAGTAGCCAGTGGACTACATACGCGAGCGCGATGGAAAACAAGACCGAATATACCCCCCTTCTAACCGGCGAAGATGAGAACCAAATTAGTGATGAAGATCGTGCGAGGCTGCGCAAAGTGGCAGACTCATTGCCACTGTCTGTGTGGTTAGTCACGGTCATTGAATTCTGCGAGAGATTCACATTTTTCGGATTATCGGGGCCATTCCAGAATTACATTCAAAACAGCAACAATTCTCTTCGACCGGGCGTCATCGGTCTCGGCCAGGCACAGGCGACTGCCCTGAATCAGTTTTTCCAGTTCTGGTGCAGTTTTACTACTATATTTGGTGCTGCAATTGCAGACCAATATCTCGGAAGATTCAACACCATCATGTATCACTCTCTTGTTTATATTCTCGGGCTCATAGTCCTCTTTGTTACCTCACTTCCGGTTGCAATCCATCACGGCACTGCGCTTGGTGGCCTAATCACTGCGATGATTTTAATCGGCCTTGGAACTGGTGGAATAAAGTCGAATGTTTCTCCTCTAGTTGCTGAGCAATACACGGGCAGGGACAAGATCATCCGATTAACGTCTGGCGAACGTGTAATCGTTGACCGGGACATCACAATCCAAAGGATTTACACGACTTACTATGTTTGCGTCAGTATCGGCTCTCTTTCGGCCATAGCAACTTCTCATATGGAACTGCACATCGGCTTCTGGGCTGCTTATCTTCTCCCATTACTGATGTTCTTGGTTGGCTTTGCCATTCTCTTATTCAGCAAGAAATACTACGTCGCCCGTCCCCCAACACGTTCTGTCATCCCGTACGCATTCAAAGTCATGTGGATCGGCCTTGTGAACAAGGGCAATATGGATGCTGCAAAGCCACATTACCAGGGAGAGTTCGGTTCCGGATATGCCACGCCATGGGACGACCTATTTGTTGATGAGCTCAAACGTTCTCTCCTCGCCTGCAGAGTTTTCCTCTTCTTCCCAGTATATTGGGTATCTTACAGCCAAATGCTAAACAATTTGATAACCCAAGCGGGCACTATGGAAACCCACGATATTCCAAATGATTTCATGCAAAATATCAGCGTTTTCCCCCTCATTTTCCTTGCACCTATCCTTGATTGCCTCGTCTACCCTACCATGCGTGAGATGGGCATCCCCTTCAAGCCCATTACCCGTATCACGTGGGGGTTCATTTTAGCTGCCTTCGCCATGGCCTACACGGCGATTGTCCAGCATATAATCTACGCCTCCCCGCCGTGCTACGATACTCCTCTTGCAAGTACGTGCTTTGATGGCTCGGTGCCTAACAAGGTCCATGTTGCTTTGCAGATTCCGGCGTATCTACTTCTTGGTATTTCTGAGATCTTTACTGCTATAACTGGGTTGGAGTACGCATACACCAAAGCGCCACCATCTATGAAGTCTTTTGTAGGATCCAAACTTTCCTGTCTCTTGATAGTAAACATTGATTATATTAGGTCACATCAGTCTACCTCCTCACAATCGCTTTTGGCTCCGCCATTGGCATCGTTCTCACACCATTCACTACCGACCCAAAACTCGTGTGGCTTTACGCGGTACTGGCGATTGCGACATTTATCACTGGTTGTTTGTTCTGGGCATGGTTTAGAAGTTGCAATAAGATAGAGGAGGAATGCTCTTGATGACGAGGACAGCGATGTTTCTGTTTTTGTTAGGTGAGTTTTCCTTGACGAAACGAAATACGGTCATGGTTCACTAATCTGTATTCCACCGTTCTTGCAAGATCCACCTTTTAATTCAACTTTAACGCTATATACTACTAGGTAAAGAGTTCATCCAATTATTTCTCTAGATACAGTCGATTGCAAATGACGAGCTCCACCGCTATCTTACATGTTTCTCCCACTCAAACCGTGCTACATTAAAAGAGTAGTCTCAGCGTCTAGAAGTCCACCCGCTCACCACCTCGCAATCCACCCGGAATACTCATTCCCGGGAAATATTCACCCTACACTATAGCAAATTTGAAAATAGCATCGAATTCAGGCCCCAAAGCGTCCCCATCTTTAGTGGAATGTATTTACCCATGTAGGAGGCTCATCGAAGAATAGAAGGAAGCGCTCGAAGGGAAACTGCGGATGTTGACGATAATCGCGAGGCATTGTATTCGAGACGAGGAGCTACCGTTGGAATAAGCTTCGTGGCGTATGGAGTGGCGGTCGACCTTGCTTTTTCTTTTACTTAACTTTAACACTTGTTGTGACGTTGTACTACAGTTGTGCGTGGGAGGACGACGATGAACAGGGGAGACATCACGTGAGATATGAGCTAGATAAGCACAGTTTGTAATCATATTGCATTCGGCCGCTTGCGGCCATGGCATATACCTTAACACATTTCCTCCCCACTTCTTCCGTAACATAAAGAAACAAAAGCAAGTTGCGAGTCCTCTTCCCCCAAAACAAATGAAATCTGCCAAAAAACCACATCAACTTTTACATCCCCCCATCACTCAACTCCTCATGATCAGAGTTTTCTGCCTCCTCCACCACTCCGCTAACTTTGCTGACATCTGTACAGAAAAGAAAATCCAACAGAGCCTTCAAACATTTTTCTTCTGCAAAAACAAGAGACATTGGTAACTGTATCTTTGGCTTCTTCATAACCTTTTCAACACTCTCATACCCCTCTTCCCCCTCTTGCCCATCGATCCATAACCTTTTTTGCTCTTGTTTCCATCTTTTACACCATTTAAACAGGTGATCTCGAGATTGATATTCGTGTCCACACCACCAACACTTCGTATCTTCTCTTTTTCCGATCCGCTTTAGTAGATAAGCACCGTTGGTAGCACTGGTCGAATGGTGCTATTGGCATATGATTCGCAAAGACTTAGATGGCTCGTGAGCTCCAAAGAGTACTCTCTCATACATTTCATGTATGTACGTTGTTATTCGCTCGGGGTATTAGAGTACAATAATAGGCGATGCTCAGAGATACTATTTTGTGTTCAACATACAGAGCGATTGGTGACAGATCATAGACTACTTTGGGACCACCAGCACACTCATATAAATAATACTGATCAGATCTTTGGTGATTGGTGAACTGTCGAGTGCATCACATAATTTTTTCTGAAGTTTTGAATCTCCGCCTCCTATCACTCGTCGGCGACTACTTTCCGAGGCTCAGCTGCAAGCCGAAGTACTGGTAGCACTTTTTCATATCAAGACTTCGAAACCAAAAATTCTGCAATGGAAGCCTCCTATGCAGATCTGGGTGTTGAGCCACCAGCTGCTACCAACCATTGATAAGCTGTCCAATTAGACAAGAATTATGATATCGGGGAAGAACCGCTCTGAGATTTATTGTATATTATTAATAGGGCTTGATTCAAGACATGGCGGCGGCTGATTTCGTAGAAAAAACAGCCAATTGGCAGTAGTCGGGAATGCGGATTGCTACCATTGCTATTGGGGTGAAGGGTTGGTGGTAGTGTTCCTAGGATCTTTAGGGGATAGAATACTGTTCACGTTCACATCGCGAAACTTGCCGCAGCTTTCAAAGATCGCGCGAATTTTTAGAAAGCACCCTGAACTTTCGCAGCTTTCATCACTGAACTCAAAATTTTCTCAAAAATCACATATTTTTGAAAGCACCCTGAACTTTCGTGGCGCTCCGCCACTTTCGCAGCGTGTTCCCATGGCCTTTCCAGCTTTCCTCTGCTTTCGCAGTCTTCCGCAGAATGATGTATCCCTCCATTCCCAGCCGGCCTCCTTTCGCACCGTATAATGTGTAAAGGACCTCATTTAAAATCTACACTGTGCTGCATTACCTTGAGTTTGCCGTGCCGGATAACCTAGAGCTTACCGTGCTGATCAACCCGAGTTTAGTGAACTTAGGGTTTACCGGGCCGGTAAACCTAAAGTCTATGCATAGTTTTTCAGGTGGTGAACCTACAGCCTTGCGCGCCGGAAACCTGAAAAGTCACCCGCCAGAAACCTAGAAAATTGTCTCGTACCTAGACTTCGAAAATAAGATTTGTGGCCGACAGCTAGAAATCTGCGTACAAGAAAACCTAGAAATATCGCGCCACTTTCAAAGTTCTCTCTGAGATATCAACTGATTTCAGACTTTCGCTGCGGTGAAAGTCGGAAATCGCCCTTGGAATTTTGGCATATACAAGCCACTGGAGTTCACGTATTGCATAGGTGACAGTCATCATATCCAAGTAGCACTCATGGTCATTCAAAAGTGGAGTTGGAAGCCCGAGCTATATAAGAATGTAAAGCTTTGACCTAGAGAATGAGGTCCACATCAAACTCTAAAGAACAAGGCGACACAAGCACCTGCCCCGATTCCAAGAACCACGAAGAGGCCCAATCTTACATCAACAAAGTACAAAATCCGAGCCGTCGAAGCCACTGTCTCCGCCTCTCCGCCTCTTTGCCGCCTTCCACCCATACATACCGATCCGCCCTTTTAATTCCTCCCCGCAACCCTCTGCTCCCTGCCGCCATATCCACCCCGCCCTGGATCGTAGTCTTCGCGGTAGTAATCCCTGACCTGACCGCCGGTAGGTCCGCGTCCATACTGCCTCCCCTCCTTGAATCCCGGATCCAAGTCTGTACGGATGATACGCTCGTCGAGCTTCGTGCCACCAACGTACTTCATCGCGTCAAGTGCGTCCGTGTGCGTGTAGTACTCGACGAAACAGAAGCCGCACGGTGTCTTGTTGAAGCGGTCAAGTCCCATTACTAGTCGCTTTATCTCACCGCATTTGGAAAAGAGCTCGTGGATCTGCTCTTCAGTTGTGTAGAAGGAGCTGTACATCGCGGGGGATTGGTTAGCAAACAAAATGGGACCCGCTATGCTTAGAAAGGGAGAAGTACAGGTTTCCGACGTAAAGAGTGGCGGCATCCTTCAGGGGGTCATCTTTAGGCGGGGCTTCGGCGGTTCGTTGGCGTTTGTTCTAGAGGAGGTTAGAGTTGGCAACGGAAGACAAAGGAAGGGAGGAAGGAAATCACCTCGCGCTTCTCGAAGTAGCTGGAAGGAGCATCCAGGTTCTGGACAGTGGTGATATTGACCATGTTCGTGTTGCTAGGGGAAGTGGTTGTGGGAAAAGTTCGTGTCGCAATGTCGCAGGAAGGTCGGCTAGGGGTTCCACGAAAGTTCGCGTCAAACTTCAAAGCCGCCAACCATCTTGCGAACCATCACGACAAATCACAACCAGCGAGTACACGACGACAGAGCAACATCCGGCACACGCAATCAACGACCCAAAGCGACAACTCAACGTCTCACCCTCCGTATCGTGATGGCCAAGGTTGCGGCGAAATGCCTCCCCTGGCTATCAAAGCCCTCCACCGGCTACGACCTCTTCACGAAACCTTCAACATTCACACCCCCCTCCCCTCCCCCTCCCCCATCTGATGACGGAAATACCGGTGTCTCCCCAAGCGGCTGATTGCGACAGGGGCTCGGAGCTGTTTGTAGGACGCAGGACGCGCGCTGATCTACAGGACCTTAAGGCGAGGTACCCGACATTGCGATAGTCGTGGAGGAAGCAAAGAATCTACCACAACTCGACTTCGAAATCCAGCAGCTGGAAATCAGTCGTGATGATTTGCACCTAGTGATCGTGAGCGAGAAGGATATTGCGATTTGCGTGCTTCCTGGTGAAGGCTTCTTGAAGCACGAAGCTACGAGGCTGCGAGGCTGCTGGTGCCTCAGTAGGTGACCCCAGAGAAGACTCCGAGGACTACTAGTAACACAGAATAGCTTCTACAGGATCGACAAGGGATATCACAATGCAGATACTGGCGCGAAGATCGATTGAGTGCTGTGGCATCCACTACGAGCCTCGCTTGTCGTTTTGTCAGCGGACTGATACGTCAGAACGTACGGCTTTACTATTGGAAGCGAGATTTCCTTCGAGATGCCGGATCAGGCGCTAGATCTCTACGCTTTAAATGGCAGAAAACGGCATACTGGTGGGTTCCTGGCAAATTAGGATGAGATGCCAGCCTCGTGTTGCTTTGGCTCCGGAGGACACAGGTGGAGATTCACCCTCTATATTCTGATGCGAAGCAGAGATATCTACGCACTCAACCCTGTCGTTCCGAGTCGCTGGGCAGCATCCCGAGATTACACCCCGATGCTATCACTCGACATCACCGCCGAACTGGAAGCTTTCACCTAAGAAACTACACCGGAATACAAGGCCGTAATCCGCCATCAAATCAAATGAGTCAACGATGTGACATCACAGAACTCCGGGCCGCTTTCAAAGTTCGTGCGAATTTCGGAAATCACCGTCAGCTTTCCAGCTTTCCTCCGCTTTCGCCAGCCGCCGAGCTCCTTTCACAGCCTTTCCCGTGAGCTTTCCCGCTTTCGCAGCCTTTCGCAGCCTTTCGCAGCGTCTCTATTCGCAGCCGGTCTCCGTTCGCAATGTGTAATGTGCAATTGATCTACATTGGGCGCGATTGCGTATACAGCAGTATGATATTTACTACCTATTTACCTACCTATTCGAGTGCACTTGGAGACGGTCGATCTGGGCTGACCGGGGCATGCTGGAGACGGTAGAGATGAACTTACCAGGAGCTGGCTGGAGAAGGTCGCTCTGAGCTGACCGAGAGAAGACTGGAGATGGTAGAGATGAACTCATCTGGAGCGGTCTGAAGACAGCGACGCGCAACCAGCTTGAGATGGTTAATGTGGGCTGCGATGGCAAACCATTTAAGGTTACGTTGGACGATTCCAGCCAGAGACTAGTCTCTGTGGGTATCGAGTGAACATTATGGTTCCGCTGAATAAATTCTAGTCGGCGAGTGGTTCCCGAGTCTATCTCTGAGTACCATTGGTAGGTGCGTATATATATCAAGCACAGAATCCTCCTTCACGGAGAGACGACCTCCAGCCAGCCAGCTCCCATCTCCAAGTGCATCTGAGCACGGTAGCTAGCTTCCGTCTCCAAGTGCACTTGAGCACCATAGCCAGAGCCCGTCTCCAAGTACACTTGAGCTCTATCTCCAGCCTACCCTCGGTGAACCCAGAGTCGACATCGATAGATAGATAGATAGATAGATAGATAGATAGGGCAATTGAAATCACGCAGAGTATACTTCCAGAGCTTCCTACACTCCCAAACCTTCCAATGCTTTCTGCATGGAAACTTAAAGTTTCCCAGGCCGGTGAACCTAGAGACCACGTTTCCCATGCCGCTAAACCTAGGGTCTGAGTTTCTCGTACTATGAACCTAATGCTGATCTGCAGCCTTGTCCGCCGGAAAGCTGGAAATATCCCGGCACTTCAAAGTTATCCCCGAAGATATCAACTGATTTCAGACTTTCATGCCGGTGAAAGCTTGAAATCGACTTATGTAAATCCGCGAAGGTGTTGGTGAAGCAACTGCTACTGGAGGTGGAGACGAGAGAGGGTGAGAGGAAGGACGATATGGTCCCGGAGGAATTAAGAGAAGGGAAGTTGAAGGTGCTTAAGCAGATGCACGGGAAAGGAAAAGGCCTACATTATCTGCATTGAGTTCGCGTATTAATGTTATGAATGACACCAGTAGAATATCACTCGGAATGTGGAGGTAGTTCTAGAGAGGGCTAAAGCTATCAAGTCAAGTCATTCTGTAGTGCAAGTAGCTAAAGATAAGGAGGGTTTAACTCGGTCTCTGACTACACTTCTTAGTAGGCAATGATAATCTCGGAGTGTGATACCAGGCAATGGTGCACAAGACAAGCACGCTAGCAGTTGACTCGGTGGAAGAAGCCCCACAAACGGGGAATTATCAGAGCGCCACGCACTGAACTAGGGAAAACGCAGATGATAGAGTAGTGTAGGTTCGCAGCAAATATAAATTGTCTCAGCCCCTCCCCAGTCAATACCCTGGTCGCACAGCAAACTGACTTCCAGAAATGGAGTCCGAATTGCCTTCCATGGCCCGAGTAGGTTACAGTTTGGAGCGCTAGAATTCATCGCATTAAAACTAATTCTGATTGGCTCAAATGACTTCTGTGGTACACACTCCCAGTCACCCTGCGCAGGACATCTACCAGCAAATCGACGTCACTTTATTACTTTTCATAATTCTTTCTCGTTTTCTGTGATACATCCCGGCTTTGCATCAATGTGTGGCTATTATCCCGGCCTTCAAAAACGGCATGCCACCTCCCCTCATAAGTGGTGCTTTCCTCAGAGACTTATTGAAGCGTTGATGCCTTCGAAGCTTCCGTTACGGTACGAGTACCTGATTATGGGCGGTAGTTACACCTCATTGCTTTTTCCCAAGATTCCGCATCATTGGGTAAGTATCAGAAGCACAGCCATCTAAAAACTCGGCGGCTCTGCTGCTTAGCTGTCAGTCCTATCCCCCGCTCTGCGTACCTGTACGCAGATGGAACTCATAAACATCATAAACTTCCCCTGGCATATCCTTTAGGGACATATCTCCACGACACGTCTCCGTAAACATGACCTCAACGGTTTTCGCCCTCTATTAAATCTTCACTCTATGTTCTGGTGCCTTTGGGACCCCAACGGGCACCTGGAGCCCTCCTCTCCATAACTACACGGCGCTACACACTGATTCTGCGCTGTCGTGGGTGTCGTACGTACAAGTCCCTCCAAGTTCCGATATCCTGCTTTTCTGACCTGCTAGTGAACCGCGAGTTCGAGGCACCTGGAACCTTATGTACAGCTGTGCATTCGCCCTCGATATCAGTGTGTACACTGCAGTCCACGTTAACTGCGGGACTACACGTTGGCGTAGAGTGAAATGGGTAGTCATCGCCCTGCTGGCTCCTGAGATTGTGTTGTTTACTGCGTGGGTGCAGTGGTATGCGGCGAGGAGTATGGTCCTAAAACTTAATCAAATCGCAGGCAGCCATCAGGGGAACTTTATTGTGTTGCCGGCTGGCGAGGTATGTACATGCGAAATTTTTTGATTGGTCGTTTTGATGCATGTGTAACCAGGTGCAACTACCCCTCTTACGTACACGATCCTAGGTGGATACTATGTTGTACTCGGTGGTTTGGTATTCATCACCGACAATGACAATGACAATGACAACGACAACCTCAACCATGAGAGGAATACGATAATCACCCTCGACGGAATTATTGCGCTTGCGGAGAACGACAGTGTATTCCTGAAGGTTTCGCATGACACCATTAAGGACAAGAGTAAAGCAGACGTACTCGCAAAGGGCTAGTATGCTTTCAGGTTTCGTGGTTGGTGGTTCAAGTATGCTCATACATCTCTAATGAAAGTTCGCGGCTCATACCTCACATTGCAGGCCATTGCTCGAAAGATGGCTGGTTACCCCTTCACACTACTTGAAGTGCACACTCTAACCCACGTCCTCTGCGCACTCATTATGTACCTACTCTTCTGGCAGAAGCCAGCAGACGTTCATGATCCCACCCTCATCAAACTCGACGGTGGGAAATTAGACGCAGCGCGGCAGAGACTGCAGACTGAGGAATGGTTGCTAAGCAAACGGGCATATAATCTGGACACCACTACCATCCCCGAGTTAGAATCCAATCTGGCTCCCATCGTTATATCGATTATGAGACCACTTATATTATGCACCGCTTATGGGGCTACCCACATAGCAGCATAGAACTTTGAGTTCCCCAGCAATGTCGAATGTTCTAGTCCAGTCACGGAGGATGTCCCTCCGCGGAGAGACCGGTCCATCCACGGAGTCCCACACTCCGTGACTGGACTGGTTCTTTCGCGGAGTGTACCCCTGCACCCCACCTCCGTGAATGGACCAGTCCATTCACGGAGTGTACACTCGGTGAATGCTCTACACGCATATATGCCCACGCATGTATACGTACTCAGCTGGCCATATCCAGCTGAATTAATCAACGCAACTAATGGCATTCAGCCCAGCGCAACTACGTGCATTCAGCCCAGTGCAACTATGCACCTTCAGCCCAGCGAAATGATGGAGTTCAATGCACAAACAATGGTGTTTCTGCAGCGCCATCTAGTACTTTCAATCTTAAACGGAAGACAACACCACCTGGACCCAGTCACAATCAACAGCGACTTCGAGCAAACACACAGGGAGAGGCAACAGCGCAGACATACTCCACTTCTGTTGATGATGTCAACCTGTTGAGATCAATCGAGTACGAATAGAGATATTGAATTGACTATCGTACAAAAGTGATTGTCTAAAGAGCAAAGGGAGAGAAAGACTGGCAAATATATATGGGAAAGAAGAGGGCATACTCGGCGAAGCCGAGTATCATACCCGGAGACCGATGCCGAGCATCACTGCCGGGGCTAGCCCTACTCCCCAGCATGGGGGCTGATGGCGGCCCATGGGGGCCGAAGCCACCGGCCTCATGCCCGCAGCCTTAGGCCAAATGCCACAAAAGCCACCGGGCCAAATCCCGTGCCAACACAACCAGAGAGTAGAGGACAACGACGAAAGTGATTTGACAGAACTGGATATTGAGGAAGGAGAGGGTCTCGAGGAGTACAAGGATGTGGACAAGGAGGAAGAGGAGGAGGACGAAGAGCTGGTTTCAAGTCAGGATATGGAGCACAGTGTAATTGTAGTTGCACCACGACGTTGAGTGTAATTAGCAATTGTATGTATGCACCGCGAATAAACCAGTCCAGTCACGGAGGTGGGGTGCAGGGATACACTCCGTGAATGGACCGGTCTCTCCGCGGAGGGACATCCTCCGTGACTGGACTAGAACAGGTAAGATGTTGAGTCAGACAGAAGTTAGCATAATAATAATATGGGTTATAGTGATGGACGTGTAGGTACATAATTAGGTGGTTTGTATATGTACGATAGATAAGGAATCAAGCAACATGCTTAACATTATTTTTGATTCCCACTCCATGCTCTTCTCTAAGCAAGATCATTCCGCTTGAGCCTCTTCAATAACATCTTCAGGACTGGCCTCAGGCTTGGTTGCATATATGGATTGTGTTGACTAGGAGTTTGGCCCGGTGGCTTCCTTAGTCTTCGGTACTGGTGGACTCGGGGATGAGGCCGGTGGCTTGCGGCCCCCGTTGGCCTCGCCTGCCCTCATCGGCCTCGCGTGCCCCGACTGGCCTCACCTGCCCCTGCCGGCCTCGCCTGCCCCCGTGCCGAGGGTGAGGGCTCGGCACTGTTGCTCGGCTTTGGGCTCTGGCTTTGGCAGTCGGCATGGTGTTTTCCTTCCCTCTCTTTCGTATATAAGTCTACTGTTTTCCTTCTCTTGTATCGATAGACAATTGAGCTTCTTCGTTCTTTCCTTCTCTTTTGCTCTCAACAGATTACCTCCGCTGTATGGCTTATGCGTTTCAGCTGGGTTGATGAAGATCATGATTTCATGATGCGGATGGTCGTTCCGGACTCAGCTGGAGATGCCAGCTGAGTGCACATGCATGCGTACAAGGCATACTCCGAATGCCCTATATAAGATCATACAAGCTCCTACGTAGATAGACTCAATTAAGAATACAAACTTCTATAGCATTAACTATTTCAACAGGCTTTGTTTTAATAGTGAAGGGGAGAACCGTATGAATAGATTTAGATACAGAGAGAAGAGAGAAGGAGAAAGACGCGAGTTATATATGAGAAAAAGGTGTACCTCGTGCCGTACCATCAGCCCCGGATACGGTCAGATGGTGTCAGGTCTATATATACATGCAACAGGTTTTTTACAGGTGTACTTGTGCCGGAGACATGTTACAGTACACGGTCACTGCTGCAGGAGCTAATGCCTCCTGTATATATCTCGAGTCTTTATCCTTCTCTCTTCTCTGTACCATACATTACGGGGAGCTCAATTAAGTACGTAACCATGATATGAGAATCATGTGAGCCTATCGTGTAAAGTTTGGCTGATGTGAGCCTGATACCTGTGCCAACCTCATATGAGGCAAACATCTTTGTGAGCACTCCACACAAGTCAGGATGTTTGCTTTGACAGCCGAATCTATCGCAAAATGCCAACACTCGTGCAAGGCTTGCAGCGTGCTGTAATTCTGTACCGTATGATAGCCTTACAATCACGGCACTGTAGCGGAAGGCATGAGATTCGCACGAGATTTGAACCTCGGACCTTAAGGTTTGGGCTAAATTGGGTCGTTTAAAGGCGTTTCGAAGCATCACTCTAATAATTTTACGTTTTATCATAGCTGCTTCGGACGGGATTTAAACCGCAGACCTTAAGGTTTTGGGTGGTTTTGGCTTAAACTTGCCTTCAATGGCTTAGCGGTTGATTATGTCAGCAAAACATATTGTCAATCAGTCTTCACGGTACATCTTTGCACTCATATTGTTCAACCCGAAGTGTTCATCATCGCCCGTAGGTTCCTTTGATGATATATGTACTCTAATCACAGTGCCATACCGCTGAGCCATCTTGACTGGTGAAAGTATATGGGAGTTTGGCATAATGAACACATTCCAGAGCAAACAGGTTTGATGGTAAGTCTATGGAATCTGCCCCGATTTGGATGATTGCGGTGCCTCCGGGATCGTAGAAACGAGCTGGATTCAGTCGTGTTGATTGCGTAACACCGAATTCACGCATAAGACATCTGTTGAGATCATATTAGCCGATTTTGACACGCTGATATCAGGTAAACTCAACTCAGCCATTCATTCCCTAAGCCTTGTAAGTATTCCCAATCATCTAGGAAACGTCCAAGTAGTATCCTCCCGAAACAAATTCGCAACGTACGCACCATTTACATCGTCTATGCCCATATCCGTCAAAGAATATCTTCTTGCAAAAGAATGGTTAGCCTATTCAGTACCATTACCACACAACCGCGAGCTCCTCCGGAACCAAACTCGTCGACTGAAGTAGCTTGAAAACGGTTCGGAGGGATTTTCTGTCTCTTATTAGCACGCGTAACCTTTGCAGCGCGCCTGATTGTTGCTGGAGGAAAATCATCAGGGTTGGTATCGGTCTCAATTGTGCCAAGGTTATCCCAATAAGCCCTAATTTCTTCCCAAGGCTGCTTCAGCTGTAAATGCAGAGTTAGTTCGACACACAAGTGAAAGTAAATGTCGTGGAGACAACGCTGAGCATTGGCACCAAGAGCTGGCCACTCCACAGCTCTCTCTGCGAAGTAGAATAACCCAGGCATATTCAACACACTGAATTTCTCCTTGTAGTGCTTCCTGAGTAGCTCGATGTTATCACTCTCCTTGATCCACACATCCTTCTCCATCAGGTCTTTGACGTGCTCTCGGAATTCCTGGAGGGTTCGAGATTTCTATGTGTATGATGCAGAAAGAGTAGCCTCTCGAATGAGCTTGAATTGCCTTGGCTCCGCCTTACGAAAATCTGTGCCGAACCTCTCGTCGATCAGGGTTTCCACATGGTCGGTAATCCCAAAGTATCTTAACTTGTAACGTTTGGCCTTCATCTCAACATCAGCCAACAAAGGCCTATTTTTGCCGTCATTGCATCTCCGCTGTTAGCCGACTTGGCCGCAGTCGATCTCTTCAAAGTGTTCCTGAAGGAGGCAAGAAGTTCGTTATTGGCAGATGGTGGACGGCCATCAGGAATTACGTGCAAGTATAAGTCAATAGAGACTGGACGGCAGCTTCCCCCCATCCGTCCCGAACCACTGGGCGGATATCATTCGATAGAGTAGGATCAATTGCTGAGGCCGGCGGCAGATGCAGTTGGCGCTGGCTGAGCTGCTGCTGCATCTGTTGCATTTGACTTTGCATCTGCGATAAAACCTGTACCACACTTAGATAGCTAACAAGAGCCTAATTGAGTGTCGTACCGCAGCAACATCAACACCGGCAGAGTTGTTGATTTGTCCTATATTGGAACCACCGGGAGGTCCGCTGGCACCCTGACATGCCGCAAGGAAGCCCACCACCTGTATTTCCTCCAGGGAACATAGAGGCTCCAGGATTTGGAGTTCCATGGCCACCAGTGAAAGAATTGGCCGCACTGGTGGGGGTGCCCGTACCAGCACTACCGTTAGCCAGTGCTGCAAAGTTGAGGCTGTCAAACATGATTGAAACGCTGCAATTGACTTTGTAGGACTGCTGAAAGGTGTTAACAAAGTTGGAGGTGGAAGGAGATGTGGCGGGAGGCGGAGGGGGTGATAGATGATGGGAGGTTGACGTCGGAGGTGATGATGTTGTGACGGTTGCTGTGGCAGCTGCATCGAAACATCACAACCTCCCAGACTCCATCACGTCCTCTTCTCCCCCCACCTCTACTACCACCTCCAACTTCGTTGCCATGCTTCCTCCACCCAAGTGGAGACGAGCCTTTACTGTTATAACCTGTTCTAGTCCAGTCACGGAGGATGTCCCTCCGCGGAGAGACCAGTCCATTCACGGAGTCCCACCCTCAGTCACTGGACTGGTTCATTCGCGGAGTGTACCCCTGCACCCCACCTCCGTGACTGGACTGGTTCATTCGCGGAGCATACATACAAAGTGCCACTTGCACTCAACACCGTGGTGCTACTACAATTTCACTATGCTCCATATCGTAACTTGAAACCAGATCTTCTTCCTCAATGCCTTCTTCCTCTTCATCGTCCTCTTCCTCCTCCTCCCCGCCCACGTCCTGGTACTCTTCAAGACCCGGTACACTCAAGGTTCGGCCGCCAGCAAAGAGGTCAGAAGCTCTGGTCTGCAAGCGAAGCTCATGTTCTGGCCAACATCCGAAGCTCAAGCTTTGGCCAGCGGTGCAGCTCTGGCCAGCAGACTAGCCGGTCTCCTAGCATGCGGACTTAACTGATTGTCTGATCTCAACTAGTGCAGTGGTATTATTAACTATTGTAGGGCCATCAGTGTCACCACCATGTGCATGAAGATCTAGTAGACTGTTGATTATCACTATATGTTCATGTTCGCACTCAACACTCGCAGTCACGCTCCCACTCACACCGGCCCAATTACCCTGAAAATCAAGCTGCGGATTCTGCTGGCAAATCTGATTAGGAGATCTGCTCTCCCTATGAGTCCAAGTATCGCCATTAACCCAGTACCATCGACATAAATCTTCAACTCCATGGCCATTGGATATCGTGAGATGCTCAGACTGAGACTACAGGTGTGGGTGCCAGAGTTGGTCGCGGAGTTTGTCGCAGGAATAAACTTCGTCTAAAAGTCTATTGATATCAGGATTTGTGAATAAGAACTGTAAATCCACTACGTTAGTTGATTCTCAAGAACTCTCTTTTTCTGCCGTGTAACCTTATACTGCTCAGTTGAAGATGCCATTCATTCATAGCCAGGGGAACCCGGTCGATACTCGCAAAGGGTGGTGAAGGTCACTGCCGGAGGGTGCAAAAGACTAGCTGCACCACAGCGAAGGTCGACTTCAAAAAACCAGCTGCGTCTTTTCCACAGACCAGCTGAATCTAGTGCGAAAGAGGTTCTGCAGCGAAAGAGGGTTTGCAGCAAAAGAGCCACTGCAGCGAAAGGGCCACCGCACCGCGAGACGCGAAAAGATGTGAAAATCTCCAAGCCTGAAAGGGTGCAAACGAGCATTCACAGCAAAAGTGTGTGGAAAGCAGCCAAAAGCCTAAAAGCACGTGGTACATTTAGGAACTCTCAAAGTATGGTCGAGTTTGGCAATGTGGGCTGAATGCATGTAGTTGCTCTGGAGTGAATGCAATTGCATTCAATAAATTCTGCTGGATATGTCCAGCTGAGTGCGTATACATGCGTGGGCATATGTGTGCAGAGTATTCATCGAGTGTACACTCGGGGAATGGACCAGTCCATTCACTGAGGTGGGGTGCAGGGGTATACTCGGCGAATGAACCAGTCCAGTCACTGAGGGTGGGACTCCGTGAATGGACCGGTCTCTCCGCGGAGGGACATCCTCCGCGACTGGACTAGAACATAACCCAATCCCAGCTTCGCCAACAGCGCCTAAATAGTCAACAACCGCCAGGAGTGCAAGAGTCAGGGCCTGCGCTCGATACTCCGGAGATCGATTACGGAGACTTCGAGGTCACCCTTTCCGATATCATTCCACAGGCTCCATCCAAAGCCCTCTCACGTGAAGATCTTGGATTCAGGGTAGTGGTAAGGCATTGGCATCTTACTAACCAACCTCCTTACTAACTTGCTCCAGCAACAATATCCGACGTCCGTTGAGCTCATTGAAGGTATTACGAATATTCTTAACGGTAATCTCTTGTCGAACGACACCAACAGTATCAGAAACAACGGAGATGGCCCTGGGATATTACGGTTTATAGATGGAGAAACCGCAGAACATGAAGAGGAGGAACCTGATGACGATATTGATGATGAGGATGATGAGGGTGTACAAGGTGAATTTCAAACGCCAGCCATTCAACAATAAGAGCAAGAGATCTACGGTGATGGAGACGCGTTCTGCTACCCGAAATAGAATGCATTCGAGAGTACTGAGGTAGCTTCGGATTATTTTCCCGGATCTGAAGCAAGTCAGTTCATGTTCAGAACAAGGTTGCAGGTTAGGAAGGCTAAACGGACCTCAACTGCACGGTCACGATCATCGACAGCCGTCTTGAGCAGTTCAGACCTTGTGAGCCATGCTGCTTGATTTTTTGAAGAGATTCATTGAAATTGTTGCCGCTGTGTTCGGTAATAATTTGGTTTAATAGAGAGAGCCTGATGTGCGTTTCCTTATGTACTGTCTATCATATCGTGAGCGATCTGTAACGTGGTCGCTGTAGTCTATGGTTGTTGCACCTGGTGGCGTTGGGAGAGTGGTGGATAGTGAAATAAAGAAGAGATGTGGAGAATGAGGAGGTATTCGTTACCGATCCTCAAGTTGGGGCCGTACTTAAGACAACACAGCAACATAAGAACGGTCACCTCAATAACTCAGATGGGCCATGCGCAGTTACGTGTGCTTCAAGAATTTTTCAACCGCTCGTTTATGGTTCCGATGTATGAGTTCTCTGTGCATGCTCGGGTTCATAAATATGGGTGCAATTCGAACATGCTAAGTTATTCAGCCGCTCTTGACCTAGGATAACTCTCTCGCCTTCCATAGTACCACGTCGCCTCATCGCTAACGAGACAGATCAAATTGCACGCAACTCAAACTCTACGCGGTACTGGACTACAATTACAGTCGTAAGGTGTCTATTAATGTGCTTTGAATGATGATATTTTCAGTACAATTTATTAATTACTTTGTAGAGCTTTGAAGTTTGTTTCAGCCTTTCCACTGAGCACGAAGTCTCGATCACTGCAAGAAGAAGCGACACCCCAGGCGGCCCGAGCCTCCCGATGAGCAAGGAATAACAAGCAACTGTTTGCTGGTGGTAGTGTGATACTTGCTAGTGAGTCTGAATCACGGATAACTGCGTGCAGCAATCTGAAGGATCGCTCTCACCATTTGTAGAACATTGAATAAATTACAGCCTACTCGAATGGACACAGAACAGCTTCGAGCACACCAAATATTGCAGATTTACCTACAGACAGTGTCTTCTTTCTTTCTACAAAAGGTCTGTTGACACGCTATAGTATTCCCGGTGGCAGTTTATCAAACAATCAGGTTCATTGATTTAGTTATTTTGAGCCTTTTTGACCTGCGTGATGAGATAGGAACATCAATCACCTGGCATACAAACCGTCAAACAAACAAGGAATATTTCAACAATCATTCACATCGCTTCTTTTCTACTAGCCATACACACACTGCAAGAACTTACTTTGACGCATAATGGACCCTAAGGACACCTTTCTCTCACCCCACCGCTACTCGGTCTCTCCAGCGCCTTCCACTCTTGCTATTCATTGTTGAGAGCAAAAGAGGAAGAATGAAGAAGCTCAATTGTCTATCGATACAAGAGAAGGAAAACACTAGACTTATATACAGAGAAAAGACCATACTCGGCGAAGCCGAGTATCACAACCTGAGCCCGAAGCCGAGCACCAGTGCCGGAGCTAGGCCTCCTCCTCAGCATGGGGGCAGGCGAGGCCCATGGGGACCGCAAGCCACCGGCCTGATGCTCGCAGCCTTTGGCCGATGGGGGCTGTAAGCCCCCGAACGCCACCGAAGCCACCAGGCCAAATCTCATGCCAACATTCATCCAAGAGCCGTACCCTCTTTCCCCGCACCGCCAACAGCCCCGAGAGCAGTGTCACTATCAGCTTCGCGGTTAAATGTGCCACATCCTACGGACCACATGGCCATTAATAGGCTGCTCTCTGGTAACTGAGATATTACTGAAATTTACGGGCGTCTCTATATGAATTGTCAAGCCGCCCTGAACGAAAAGGATGGGATTATCACCCGACTTCGTAGCGAAATCACCTCACTCAGGCTGGATAGAGACCGCACCGAGCGTTGTCGAAGAGAAAGTGCAAACCAACAAACTAAGAAATTCCATAATCAGCTCTCTATTGAGAAAGAAATCAGCGCCGATCTGAAGATGGGGGTCGAAGACCTAGAGGACACTGTGCAGAAGCTACAGGAGTCAGAACAGGTGGCATAGGATGAAATTGAGGTGATGAAGACACAGCAAAAAGAAAGGCACAATCAGTTTAAAGAGGAGATAGACAGGGTATTCCATAACAACCAGGAGCTTTCTGAGAAATTGGATATTGCGAGGGAAATGGTAGAGAAACTCAAAACTACACGTCAAAAATACAATGCCGTTATCAATGAGAAAGGCACACTGTTGAGAGCAAGGAAGGCGTTGGGGCAACAGGTCAGTCAGTGGCACAGTGTGCTGTCTTCCGAGAGGGAAACGACTACTACTGTGGGTTATAACATTGCCACCAAGCTTACGTAAAATTGTGACTGATGAAACGATAGTCCTCAAATCTTCAATCTACTCTGTTTGCGCAGAACTGGCAATTGACCCCTTTAGCTCCAATCCGACACTCACTGTGCGCTCCTAGTATGCATGCACACCAAACAATGAGCACAACACTGGATTTTATGCATGAGATTGAGTCACAGGAGTCTCTTGGTAACCACAATGTCAAGCCTGTCTTTTTTCCATCGGACATTGATGTGGAGAGCGACAGCTACTCTGAAATTGTCTTGTGTAGGAGTCATCCGGTATCAGATGGCCAAGCGATTCCAATGTTAATTTCAAAGGCCTCGCCAGTCACGCGGAGGGAAATCAAGACTGAACCATCTTGGAAAGTAAGAACGCTCGATAATATCTTTTTCGATGATGAAGATGACAACGACTCCGAGAATCACATCCAACCGAAACGGAGTCGCCGAGGCTCGGAGAACGATGTTAAACTGAGCACGGGAAAAAAATGAAGAGTAACCAGTCTCCAAAACAAAAGAGATCGGGCCAAAAGAAAGAGGTAATGTATCGTTATATTGTTTATCTTGCGCGTAACTTACAGTTGATAGGATGTTTGCTGTGATTGTCACGGAAAATGCTTCACAATTCAATGCCTCTGCCAGGTTCAGGTCTTTTTTGTGGGAAATGTTGCGACTGCCACAGTAAATCGCTTCGTAATCGCAAGAACAGCATTGGGAAGTGAACTTGCAACCATTTATGACCAACAGGAGGTGTTTTATCCGTGATCTATGAAAATTATGGGTTGTGTTTCCTTCTGAAACGCACTGTCTTGTTGGGTTTTTCGTGGCCTCTGTTTTCTCAAATCGTCAATTTGAACATCAAAATTTATGAGAGGCCACAATTTGAGACTATGCGGGGCCACTTCTTTTTTCATCATTTGTATTTCAGCAAAAGAATATATGACGCGCAGCAATATTCAAACAATAAATATCGAGAATGCATGGACGTGATGGCAAAGCTCTGCTGCCAATAAAGGGTTTTTACCTGTATTGACGTGGTGGTATCACAAGGCTGTGACCACGGTTTACTATAGATAGTTAGAAACGTAAATACTTATGTTACTATTACGATAGGGTGAGTTTATTCGCTGTTTCTATAATGTTTACTGTGAAGCTAGATTACCAAGCATTAATCTTGTGAAGGACAATTAATTGGAGGTATATCATCTCATTGAATTGGTTAAACATTATCTTACCACCGCAACAACAGAGGACAACAAACCTCCCCATATAACGGCATTACGTTCCTTACCAGTGAAAAGCATGACTAGTACCGCTAGGAATAAATCAATTCATAATACTCATTTTGAGCGACTGTCTCTCACACATCTAGCGTACTGCGTGGTAAATCGTAGATAAGGAACCTCACAGCCTCAAACATTGCCCAAATACTACCAACTTTCCACCCCCGGCAGTCGAACTGGTGTCTTGTTTCAGTGTCTCCTTTGCATCAGCTATACGGAGAGGGGTAAGCGAGCACTGCCATACTCCAGATAGAGAGAATACAGTACGATTAAAGCAATTAAACATAAAAACAACGGGTAAACTTTATTGCGCAAGCAGTCTTCGCGAAAAGGCAAAAAGACAGTAAATTATCTCACAAACTTATTTAATAGGCTTATGAAAAAAAGTACTTTAGGCTACCTGCACAAAGACCTGTCACAATATGCGTCCTATTTCCTCCCACTGTTCATTGAAATTGGCTTGTATCTCAAAACACCCTGCTTAGATTCGCTTGGTTCCAGTCTGCCCATCGATAATGATAGCGTTGGACGAAGATCTTGCGTTGTTCAACTGACGAGTAATGGTGTTAACCTGCCTAACATCAGAAAAGGATACCAATTCGAGGAATGAACAAACAGTTTTCTGATTCAATGTCCTGTGACGTGTACTCTGATCGGCGTCCACGACTGGTGAATCGATAATTTGTACTTCTGCCATAAGAGACCGCAAGTCGCCAGCCCTTGACTCCGGTTGACGCAATTTTTCTTTCATCTATATTGCTTACATTAATATCTGCAAATGGGAATGCTGCAACTGATACAGACCTCAGTTCCTGATACCAAAGTTTCTAATGAGGCCAGAATATATTTCTTCTCCGCTTTCAAAGCCGCGTTTTCAACTCTCAAATCGTGATTGACACGGAATACGCCGTTGGTAAGATTGATCTAGGCATTGCGCCGAACTACATCCTCGCTGAGTGCAACATTCTTCTCATTCAGACCCACGATATCCCCATTAAGGTGGATATTCTCCTTCTCCAGGCGAACATTTGCCATAGTCAAACTGCCAATCTTTGCGTTGAGTTGAACTATATCTTTGTCCTTTTCGAGATGAACGCTTGGCATGTTCAAACGGCCAATTTCAGCGTTCAAACGAGCGATATCTTTATTGACACAAATGATAGCCTTATTCAGACTCACATTTTCCTCGTTGAGGTCGGCCTTGTCCTTTTCGACACTGGCGATGGCTTCACTGTAGCTATGATTTGCCTCGTGCAGGCGGTTGTTTTCTTTACCAAGCCGAATGTTGTCATCGACCACTTCTTGGTGCTCATTATAGATCCTAGTGTAAAAGATGTGGAATTCCTTGTTCATATTTGAGTCTAGCGTGGAAGGGTGTGGCCAGGTATTTTCGGGCGCCATAGCTGTTGCCTTGATGAGGGAGATTGATTTATGAGTTGATTGAATTGAGGGTAGTTTTTCAGGTATACTAGAAGGTTGAAGGGGTAATGAGTGGGAAGGAATTAATTGCATGCTGACAGTCTACGCTAGTTGCTCATCACCCTGTTCACATTGAAAGACTTTCACGTGATATGACGTAGAGAATTCTCTCATCAACATAATGTCACCATGAAGCTGCGTCACTGAGCATTAATTTTACAAAAGACGAGCAAATGTGACCGTTTCATAGCATTGTATTTGGTAACTACCACCGCTACAACAGATGACAGCAACCTTCCCACGTAAATGACAGTTCGTTTCATACTGATGAAAAGCATGTATGACCAAGTACTACTAACAATTGTTCGATCCCTAATCCTCATTTCGAACAACTGTCTCTCCGCTCAATAAACGCATTACAGCGGTAGACCGCCGAGGAGGTACGTCAGAGTTACATCTCCTCTCAATAGCTTCAAAACGTTGCTCCGATGCTACTAACTCTTCACGTCTGAAAGTCGAATTGGTGTCATGTTTCAGTGTGTCCTTCGCAGTTGCTTTCCATTGCTGAATTTCGTGCTTCAACCTCAGAAAAATGTCGTCAAACTCCTTAATGTTATCCGGTTGAGTATCCGCCACCCTCAACGATTTAGATTCAGTAATTTTTCTAAAGTTCCCCTCAACTTTTATCTTGTAGAGATTTTTTCAGGCGGCGGTGGCTTTCAAGATACGCCTCGAGCAATTCTTTATCAATTGTCGTCAATCGCTCCCTATACTTGGTGGAACTTGTATCATCCGATTGTGCTAGAATCGTGATGTCGGAGGAAGTTCGTTCTTCGTGGCCGGCTTGAGCTACACAGCCCGGTCGCAACTCATCCTTTCCCTTTGATACAATGATAGTGGGGTGAACAGACTTGCTGCGAGGTCGGAACTTCGTCGTTTCTGACAGCGTGTGAGGGGATTCTGAAGGCTGTTTAGAGTTAGTTCCTGGGTTTACCCCCTCCTCACTGTCCTCTTCGGTCAGGTCCACAATGGTACAACTTTGAAAATCCAATTTCTGACAGCAGCGTTTGATTCGTCCATCTTCAGTATGGTTGATACTTTGACGAACAGGATCCCAAGGTAACTTCCGTTTTCTAGAGCTGCTCCACTTTGCATTTTGGGCGGTATCAAGCGCGCGCTCGGTTTCAGTAGCTACCAAAGTCACACTATCGGTCGTCGGCGTTTCGTTTGACAGCTTTTGAGCGGTGGCTTGGGGGTTTCCGCGTTTTCGCTCGGTAGGATTGTAGGCGGTTCCGGCATATCCACGGGTGGATGCAAGCCATGCTGTGTCATTAGATGTTTCTCGGCCCAAGGTATATCACCACAAAACATACGACCTTAGGGTTAACACACAGCTACACGCTAGAGTGAACGAAAATTACGTAGGTACTTACAATGATTACAGCTGAATAGCTTTCTCTTCCCATAATGAATTTGATCCTTTTTGCCATGTTCTCACGCCCAGGATGTCGCCCAGAATATCGTCCAGTTGAGGCTGGGGGAATGCGAACAGGAGGTGCATCATTGTGCAGCGGTTCAGGTACCCTCATGAGACTGTTCGGATTAATCGGTGGCATCGTGCAAGTTGTGTAGAGCAGAACGAAGAGGATACTTTGTCTCGAGCCCAGCCATCAAATTTGATTGGGAACTAATCATAACCGCCATCAACGCACCCACCATTCTCCACGACGAGAAAAATGATGCTTAGCGTTACCGGATGGGCACGAGACAAGATTGCAACCCATTAAATGTAGTTTAACAATCTTACGTCGTTGCCAAGCTGAACGGCGGAGACAAGAGTTATAAAATGCATGCTGTCCGCGAACGAAATATCAAATTTATAACACTTGATATTGAATTGACACACAAGTCCTGGAACAGGCAGAATTCATTAACAGATATTCCTACACTCATTGTCATTGGAAAACTACTGTTTCTTATTCAGGTCCCTCATACCCAACTGTTGCGCAGATATTATTCATATAAGGACACGACATGTGTCTCTTTCGACGCTGATTGGTCGTAATTCTGTGGCTGAGTGGCTGATTGTGGCAAGTACCTACCACTTAAACTCAGATCCCAAATGACCTGCCCTTTTAATTCCAATGAGTGTTTGGCTCTGATTACAAAGTGTCCTACACACAA
>Ga0307512_10000754_pt1 | contig 48073 bp, 53 predicted proteins | sample 14_EM_MG_FD_200267 | JGI IMG/M metagenome (GOLD analysis project Ga0307512, IMG submission 200267) | Populus trichocarpa ectomycorrhiza microbial communities from riparian zone in the Pacific Northwest, United States - 14_EM | ecosystem: Host-associated > Plants > Roots > Unclassified | place... | reverse complement strand
TTCCGTCCGTCTCCGTCCAGCCTCAAAAAGACGGCGCCGTCTCCGTCCTGCTCTCGGACGGACGGATTCTTGCCGTCCGTCCCCGTCCTGACCAATCCCGGACGGACGGGACGGTTGCGAACACTGAGGTTTGTTATCACAATAGTCGAGATATGCACAAACGCCGAATAGTCAACTACTTCTAGGTACACACGGACGAAAATGTGGCAGAAATATTCACCAAGACGCTTACTAAGGATAAGTATATGAAGTTTACGAAAGCAATGGGTTTATGGTAATGGTGGTCAATAGGAGGTCAATTTAAGGTTTGATTTAAGGTTGTTTCACTTTTCTTTCAGGAATATGGATTTCTTTGCTTATATGGATGGCCATCCTCAGGCTTCGGTAGTACTCTTTCCCTGCTCACTTCTCAAGCAGGGTTTTAAGGAGGCTACTATGGGAATCATAAGTTGCGCATCATGTTTGTTTGATTGTTTCTTGCTCCACGGAGCGTAGCAAGTGGGGGGAGTGTTGCATGTGTACTTGGATTGTGAGTCTCACCATCGTCTGAAGTCTTGTATGGAGATGGCGACTGTATGAGGATATGCATCAGGACCAGTGTGATGCGTCTCCTGTCAGATAGTGCATACGCGTACGCATATGGTAGATTGTACATATACGGTCTTTGGCCCTCGAGATAGAGCAATCAGTATATTTTCAACAGTCGATGTTACAGATGTATATGAGCCGGAGCCCTAGGGTCTGTGACTGCTCTTTTAGACTTCGCACTTTACTCTTTTCTTCCCTACTATCTTGGACCATTAGACCTGTACACAGTTATCGCACCATAGAATACACGCACACGGTTCTCCCCAACTTCCATATCGTAACAGTCGATGTTACAAATGTAAAGCTGATGAAGTCTATTCTACTATCTAAGGAGAAGCTCTGTCTTTATATATATGAGAGCCTGGAACACCATGGAAGTCCATGGAAGCTCACGATTGCAAATACCAGTGGTGCCGAGTGAAGACTCGTGGATGAGTCTACGACTATGAGTCCGTAGCCTGTGAGTGGATATGACGATCTCAGTACAGGTGACTTCCTTACAGATCATATAGTAATAGTCGAGTAATATCGATAGCCGAGTGATATGATATGATTTTACCTCAGAAATGACCCAGAGTCGCTGCGACTGCGGCACACGCTCTACTTATAGCGTCTGAAGTAGTACAAAGTCCTGGTTGCGGTATAACTCTACCACTAACCTCGATGTGACGGCATGCCCCGACAGGACACCTTAGCGGACTGCGGTTGTGAAATCGACATTCCGGGTGCTGCGAATGGTATGGTTTACTGGGCGCTGCAGCGAACTGTAGAAGTTGTCGGTGTCAGACCATTTCCATCACCGTATCCTACATTCATAAACCCTCCTCTCCTGGCTAATCATTCCCAATTTGGCCGTCAACCACCCAGAAATCCAATCAACGTATAGTAGAATAGGTACCATGCAACATATCTATTCAGATTTCTGAAGTTTTTCGGTAAACCCTAAGATGCCATCGCGACGTAAGGGGTTGTGTCAGTGTGGGGGCTGTTGGCTTCGCTGCGTAGAGTGTTTTGTGAGAGATAGGGTGAACTTAGCTAGGGGAAGCGGGGACGTACGAGTTGTCGACAGTGCGAGGTGTTATAGGCGATGATGAGGTGGAGGATGGCTTGGACTTTTGGAACTCGTGGCGTAGCTTTGGAGAGGAGACTACGGAACAGGCGTGGGAACATATGATGAGTCAGTAAGAGAGGAGTTGTGGACTAGATCTCCAGTAATATCATTTGTATATAAGGAAGGTGCGATCCCTGCAGTTGTAGGCAGTATTAGTGGAACACTTGATCTAGCTATAGCCATTGTCACCATTTCCAGAAGTCGCGGAGAAAGATGTCAGGTACTTCTCTTAAGGATAGGGATAGGGATCTCACAGGAACAATATCACCCAGAAGGTTCGGGCCCTAAAGGGCTGAATACTGCGGCCAGAGATTCCTTTAGTAAGAGTCCGTGCTGCTGAGTCGGCCCACGGTGCGGTGTAGTAACTGTTGTTCCGGATGCCCATCATTCTCCACCCCCGATGCTCAGTTCACCAATCTGTCCCTGCAAGCAACCCTCAGCCCACGCACACTATTCACTTACTACATAACGCCCCCAACCCGGCCAACCCTTCCATTTCGCCGCCTTATCCCCTAAACCCCTGTACCATCTCCCATCCATACCCATCACATCTTTAGCTACCGGAGCTCGGCTCACATTCCAGCTAGCTGTAGTCAGTGTCCGGCCGTGCTGTCTTGTCTAGAGATTTTCGGAGACAGGGCTTAGTGAAACCGTGACAGTAGTAAGGGATGGTGTATTAGCGGAGGGCGTTCATCGGATCCGAGCGAGACAGTTTCGTGCTCAAGCCAATAGCGAGGCAGTGTCGACGAGGAGTATGTGGTGCAGATGGGGAGGTAATAAGAATACTCCAAAAATGCTAAGATCGAAGTGGGCGGCAGGAGGCGGGGGAGTGAAAACTCACGAAGAGTGTTGCAGGCATGCGAATCCATAGCTGCTTGCAATAGATCGTGCCACTTGTCAGCCATAAGCTGCCATTCCTGATTTTGCGGGTGTAGAGTAGTGACAAGCTAAGAGGCGTGTTTTCCAACTCGGAATCATCATATAGAACCATAGAAACTCATTTGTACGTTAGTCGATTTAGTTTAACATACTAGCGTTCATACAATGATTAACTGGCATGCGCGGGTTGGTTCTCGGCAACCCACTATTACACACTGCAACAGTATAATAGACAACTCCAAGGCCTACATGTGAATCCAAAAATCAAGTCAAGCAGTCCAATTTTGAGTAAGATGAAACTGTGAATGAGAGTCCATGAAACCGGTGGATTTTTGCCCACCTTCTAACTCCCCTATTTCATCACTAATTGTATATTTCATCACTGGTAATACTATCAAAGAATATGCTGTCAATTGATATCATTCTCAGCAGATTTTGGGTGATGGTTGTTGAGATAGGTACTATTTCTGAGTTGCTGAAGTGGGAAATCTTTTATCCCTTTGCCTGTAGCAGGCCAAGGAAAGGGCCCACTTTCCCGTGCACTGTGCCTTGTCGCATATCACAGCACAGCCACACACTTAAACCCTCCGTAGAACATTATAAATTGAAAGACAACTAGTAGAAGCTTGTATCTATGAATTCTTGTGGCAGTGTGACAAGTTCTGTGGTGCTGAGTTGCATATAAATAGCAATACTTTGGAGATTGTGAGAGTACCATCCTCCAGCCCAGTGGCAACCACCTTCCAACTTCCCATCTACCACACCACAACAACCATGAGCAGAGAAGCCCTCAGACCTCAGAATTTTGATTTCAACTACCTACCCCCACCACTTATTCTCTTATCTCCACCATCCTCACCAAAAGATGTTAAAAAACAAAGTGCCAAACATTGCAACATGGACAATCACTCTGGTTGAAATAGCACCTCCTCCCACACCAGGAAAAATGACCTTACATGACACGTAACTTATAGAGAAGCTGTTTGTTGGACAGTAATTCATAGCATATTTGATGTGTGGCACTATGAGGTTCTATAAACCTATATGATAACTACATTACTATGATACTCATGAGATTTTGTGCGCTGGATAGTGTACATCACATTGCATACTATATATCATGCTGTATAAACCAAATTTGAAAGCAAGCTGCTAGATGCACTTGATTGCGTGCATCTAAGCATGCTCTGAAGTACACTCCTGATTGCACATGATTGCACACACCCAGCCTGCTTGACAGTACTGTCCCAATTGCTCTCTATGGCACACACCCAGCCTGCCTGAGTTAGGCTCTCAAGTAAGTTCACAAGAGTCAAGACGCTCTCAAGAACACTCCAAAGTACCCTGCTGAGTGTATTCTCATGTACACTCCCGGGCAAGCTTTGAAACACACTCCGAATTGTTCTCGATGTCACACCACTGGCATGCTTGACTGTATGCTCCGAAGTTCACTCTGAGTAAGCTCCCAAGTACCCCTCTGAGTATGTTCTCATGAACACTCCAGGGCATCCTCTCAAGGATGCTCCCAATAGCTCCCAATTGCCCACTCCCAGCCTGCTTGACTGTACGCTCCCAAGTAAGTTCTCAAGATGCGCTCGTGTACACTCCCGAGCAAACCCTCGAGTTCACTTCTAATTGCACACGATGTCACTCCTAGCCTGTTTGACTATCCGCATCCAAGTACGCACTCATGATGCTCCCAAGTACACCCGGAGTACGCTTCCATGAGCACCTCCAAGTGGCACTCCCGTATTGTTAGGGGTTGTCTCCAATTAGTGAAAATGACATTGTGGTCAGTGGAATGCCCTTTAGCGGGGGTTCATACTAGTCACGTCTTGATTGAATAAGCAAGGGGGCTTAGCGGATTCATTGAAAGCAAAGTGCTGCGGCAGCTGATTTGATGACGCAACAACACTGCCAGATCGAAAGGAACGAGTCCTGCCCAGCGTGTGTGTTTTCAACCAGATTCATCTACGGATACTATGCGGGTGGCGGTCATGCGAGTATGTGGGCTCTCCGACAATCAAGGCACGTCCCGGTTTCTGAACACCTAAGCATATTGGACTGACGGAATATGGTGTTGGCGATTGAGCGAAAAGCGGACATCATTCATTGATTTGTTTGAGTTGGTTCTGCAATGTTAATCTGTTGAGATTACGCGCATAAGTTCCACGTTGGCAAAAGCAGGGGGTATTCCAACCTCATGAGTCTATGAGTTATTTAATCTGGATGATTTAATAACGCAAAGGACGTGTTGTCTAATATGACGGACGTTCCAACTACCGAACAAGGAAGATACGTTTGCAAGATGTCTAAGTTAAAGTTATGGCCTGATTAATGAAAAAGATAATATGTGTCCCCCGGGGACACGCGAGCACCTCTGCTAGGCGCAAGGAAATATGACGCAAGGATATCTACTGGGCATCACCCATAAGACCCACAGATAAGTGGCTATCATTGAGGGATTTAATGATGGTCTGGAGTGGGTTCCGAGGGACTATAAAGAGATCACATTGTTCCGACAATGAGAAGGACAACCGGCTTCAGATACAAAAAGACGGATACCTATCAGCGGAGAAATATCCTTATTTATTATTGCGTTTTTATGATACCTATATCTATTATATCTAGACCTAGAATCTATTAGCTTAGTGTAGCGGCAGCCCTGCACCATTGACTACTCAACATCTGACGAATGACTGTTACCTTTGAGAATGATAACGACGTTATAGTTTACTCTCTCGAGAAGATGATATCTTACACAAGAGATAATCAATATATCTTCCTGGTGTAGAGTATTTGGTGGATATCCTCAATTATCGGATTACAACAAAAGCTAGTTATCCATATTGATAATCTAAGGAAACTATCAGAAGTACCTGCTCAAGGAACCGGAAGATTAAGCAAACTCATTATCAATCAACAGAGTATTGGTCAGAGTGTCCGACAAGTATCTGTAACGCCTCGAGATATTCAAGAGGAGTTGGCGTCTGGCACTGAGAGTCCTGATACAGAAAGCTCCAATACCGAACGACAAGCTAAGATTCTACAACAGTGCGAGGAATTCGTAAAGAGCTCTCGACGTCAACGAAGAATTGCATTGTTGAAGGCTACCGGCAAATGTAAGGCAGGTCGCAATAATCCTTCGAAGTCGACTAAGGAGCTATTACGAGTTGAGAACAATAAAAACTATAGAGAAACTGAGGAGATCTGTGCCTCAGAGATTTCAAGAAGAAAAATGGAGGGGGAGTGCTTACACTGCACCTGGCCATCGGATAGGAAAGGGGTGCATCAAGTCAAGGACTGCAAGTGGCCCTTTAAGCTTGATAAAGGGACAGCGAGATAGCTAAGAGGGAAGGAATATAATAAGCAACTTCCTGCGAGTTAGAGAAATGGGATCTACAGCCGTACGCATCTTAAAGTACTAAACAGAGTACTTTGGTTAGGTGTTGTTACCCACGTAACACGTATGCTTCCAATTGCAGTAGATGGTAAACTCCCAGCCTACTTGGCTGTACGCTGCCAAGTACACTCTCAAGAGGGAAGCCACTTCCAATTGCACTTGATAATTGCGCTCATGTATGCTCCTGAATGTTTGATCCAGAGATTTGATGACTTGCAGGCACCAGGAGGCATGAGGGTGGTGGCATGTGTCATGCAGTGTGTTGCGTGTAGCAGGCAGGGTAAGTTGGCCGAAATCATGATGTTGGTCGATAAGGCAGTCTGAATCATATCTTTAGCAAGGCCACCATGACAAGATCTCACCATGGCTTAAAGTCATGGTGCTGACATTTGCAGCAGTTGATTCAGCAGGTAAGGTACACAATGCCATCTCAGGGAGAGCAGCTCTCGGACTCAGTTTTCTCAGTGGAGTCTGCAGCCAGATTCCCTTCGATTCTGGGGGTATGTGTGCACATTCAGCCCGGGGCTGATGGTCATAATGGTCATGGTAATGGTACTGAAAGCACTAAGTCAAGAAGGTTGGTTAGCTATGTCAACGTCAATGTCAAAGCTTTAACGGACTTAAAGATGTATATTAGCCAAAGCATGCAGTGTCACAGTTCCGGTTACAAGTGACGGGTTGGAAGGTACTTAGGAATAGTATCAGGTGTATGGAAGGTATTAGTGTTACTGAAAGGTGGAGACATTGATAGATGTGAAGATGATGGCGGTATGATTTGGTATGATAAGAAAGTGGCCTGAGGTGTTGCGATGTCGGATGATGCGGGGTGGTGGTTTGATAAGGAGTTGTGTTAGTGGTGTGTAAGATGATGGGAAAATATTCGGAGAGTACATCGGAGCATGAGGAATGATTTGATGGCGGCAGATGAAGTGTATATAAAGAGAGGTTGTTTGGTGTTGGAGGATTTCCTTTCCTACTTTGTCGACCCGTTCTCTTGTATAGCAAAGCAAGTACGACTTCGAACCAGCTCTGACTCTTGTCTTGTCTTGAGTTCCTTGATACGAACTGTGAAATATCATGTCCCGATCATGATATCGCAGTACTGTTAGCAATATCATCTACGTCAGATCTTGCCCGTTACACTAGAACGAGTTCTCTTCAACGTACCCGATATTGAATGTACTGTCATCATGGTTTGATGCCCTGTTTTGATCTTGTTTGGTACTACTGTGAAGTGTCCGATACTTATATCTCGATATGCCATCTGAGTAGCTCTGGCCGTACATAATTGAATGTGCTTGCACCCTTCGAACGGCTGTAAGTACTTTAATGAACCTTCCTCTGTCACTTGTTGGGTATATCTTGGACCCAACCACCAGTGGATTCATGTTTGCGACGATTGCGTTGATGAGCTACCATGACTTACTGGATTTGATACCCGCCAATACCCACAGTGATCCCCATATTGGGACGCGAGAGTACGGCAGTAACTGTACCTCCCGAACGAACCGTGTTGATCCTGCCGGAATGTTCTGTTTGAATTTGGAACCTGAACCTCTAAATATTGCTGATAGCGTTGGAGCAATCCTTGCGGAAAGTTTTGAAGAAGAACCTTTGGCAGCAGCATTTTGGGAACGATCTGCCATTCCTTCACCTTAGAACCTTTATTGGACGGAGGCCTGGAACTTGATGACCCAGTGTTTGGTAGCAGTTGGACTAAGTATTGGGGAGCCCACGCTTGGTTTGATCGTGATCCTGAGTTACCTCGTGAGTGTGAAGGATATAATTGTTTAGGAACACACTCGATGGAAGAACACGCACCAGCAGCAGCAGAAACAGCAACCCTGCACCGGTTCCTTTGATTGTTCTCGAACCCCCAACCCCGACAACCTCCGAAATCGATGAATATAATTGGGACTGGTAGATGTGCTTGATTTGTTGCAAAGGAAGGATCAGAACAATACAACTGAGTGGCTCTGGTGTCCGTGGACAACCAGGCCTTCATGGGAGGAATTGTGAATCAGAATATACTCGATGTGGACTTCGGGGAGAGACAGGCGATGCCTGAAATGGCACAAGAAGTGCTGTGGCGGGTAGCGAAGTATACCGAACCCACAAACATCCTACGGTGGGTGTGCAATCACCCTGGTTAGATAATTGCGTTGCCGAAGCAAATCACGTATCTGCAGGCTCAGCAGTTTGCACTGCCAGAATGCGACCATACTGAGACAGAGAACTGAATCCAGGGGATGGAAGGTGAGCTCGCTGGGGCCAGGACCCGACAAGAGGTGGAAGGGACCAACGAAACCACTTCAGGAGGATTTCCTCAGGATGACCCAGGACTCTCTGCAATCTACGGAGGGAGTCCATGCTGTGAGGACGCAGGTAGCCAATGCTGTTTCATTAGTAGCCGGAGCAACTCCCGCGGCTCCCACGGCTCCCGAGGTCTGAGGCCAGAAATTTCCCCACTCCCCGGTCGTTTCCGAATCGGATCACACTCACTGGTTGAGCTGGCGGATGGCTCAACTCCAGATGGTCATACGACAGAAGCCTGCCAGCCTTCCCAACGAACAGGCCAAGATGCGGTATGCATTCAACAGTCTGAGAGGCATAGCCTCAGGCCAGATCTTGCCACACGTGTGGGAGGACGGAACAATAGGACTGCAAAACCTATCAGCTTTGATACAACTCCTGAAAGCAGCTTGCGGGGCCCCGACCGAGTAGCCACTGCCAAACACATAATGCGGGAGATCAAACAAAAGAACAATGAGTTCTCTCCGTAGCAAGCTGAGTTCCAAGTTGTCGGTGTGGACCTGGATTGGAATCCGTCGGCCCTGAGGAATACTTTACCAATGGGGTTGTCCGAAGAAATGAGGGAGTCCTTTGCATACAGTGATATGCCGGAGGAACGCCACGCCTTTGTGACAGTGTGTCAGAAGCGGGATGATCAGATCCAACAATGACAGGCGGAAACGGCAGCACAAAATATGGGGGGAGGAACAGGTATTGCCTCTTGCCACAGACCCCTGGCCCCTCCAAAGGGTTCCGCAGAAGTCCCCACTGGGATAGTGGCTGGATATACACGACGTGCACCCATGGATCTGAGCGCAGGCAGAACAAGGATCTCCGCGGGACCAACGGCAAAGAGATTTACGGATAGGAGGTGTTTGTTCTGGGGTGGGTATAACCACAGGGTGGCAGAATGCATGCCAAGGAAAAAGGCTCAGACGTTCAAGGCGGCTGGAGCGGAAGTGAAGGAAGTAGGGACCGGGACATGTTCCGAGGAATCGGGGCAGGATGAAGCCAACCCAAGATGGATGAAGCTTCGGTTGACGAGAAATGTTTTCTTTGAAAAGCGTTGCAATGTTATGGAATTTCATGCCTTTCAGTTAGCAAGGTGGAGGTATTAGAAGGATCAATGGAAGGCAAACATTTGGTGATAACCTGCACAGTGACCATGAATAATCCAGAGATACCCACACATGCACTGATTGACTGCAGGGCTACGGGCATAGCATTTATGGATCAAGATTTTGCCTGCTAGCATTACATACCATTTCAAGTGCTGAAGGAGAAACGACAGGTTGAAGTTATCGATGGAAGACCCATAGAATCAGGGGATATTACACACATTGCCAAAGTAGGGATGAGAATTCAGGACCATAGGGAACAATCGCCTATGTTCGTAACAAAGTTGGAACATTACATCAGCAACAACTCTAGTTCCCGTCAGAAACACCCGGGTGTTCCGGATGGCTCTGACGGCTCTGACGGAACCTCATTCCCTCTGACGGAGAATTACACGCTGCCCGTCGCCCAGGTGACGGGTCGCGTTGCTTAGCATCAGCAAAATGTCTTTTAGTCACTGGAAGCCTCCAGCAGTGTCTGAGAGGATGTGGAGTGTAAACTTAGATGCGTCAATTTCAGGAGAGTATCAGACCCTAGGAGGGCATTCCTGCTGGCCTTCAGAGTAACTGGGAGCGCCGACGACAAGCCTGGGAGCACCTGGGAGCGCTGGCAACAAACCTGGGAGCGCCGGTGACATGTCTGGGAGCACGTCGAATCACAGTCATGTATTCAGTTTGTATTCTCATCTATGTATCTATGTATCGATATAGCTATCCATCTACACACACTATATCTGGACTGGCTGCAGGTGGTTATACTCCGAGGCCGTGATCATAGACTCCCCATCACTCTGTCCACGTCCGTTACCCCAGTATCTCCGTACAAACGCCATCGCTCCTTGATGATGTACTTGATCAAGCGTGTTTGAGATGCACTTGGAGACGTAGATCGAGTGAACTCAGAGATGCACTTCGAGGCCATGATCGAGCAAGTTTGGAGACGCACTTTGAGACTGAGATCGAGTGAACTCATAGATGCACCTGGAGGCCATGATGGAGCGAGTTTGGAGATGCACTTGGAGGCCATGCTCGTGCAAACTTCGAGGCCGTAATCGAACCAGTTCAGAGATACACTTGGAGGCCATGATTGAGCGAGTTTGGACTTATGCCACTTGCAGGCCATGATCGTGCTAACTTGCAGGCCGTGATTGAGCGAGATTGGATGAGTACTTGGAGGCGGTCGATGGATGGTGCACCTTGTGATGAGACTATGTTCGTCAGTTGGTTAACTCGCAACCGTGGGAATTGTGTAGGGAGGTACGCCGGAAGCTGAAGCTACATTCAGGGGTCAACTCCTACCCATGAGACTGAAGGGAAGAAAAACAATCTTGGGTGGATGCTGTACTCGGTGTATGCTGTACTTGGTGTCAACTCATGATCATGTCATGGAGAGATAGAGAGGGATGTGTAAAGGAACGTACGGTAGCGTACGGCTAGGTATATCAATAGATGGAATACGGTTGCACACGTGGGCGCGAGTGAGTATAGGTGTCAGAGTAATTGGTAAGATTCTCGATAATGATCCATGACTCGAAACGAGTCAACTATATAGAATGGCCGTTACACGGCCATTGACACGTCACGTTCCGCCCGCCATTACATCATCCCCCTCTCTAGGCGGAGACCTCCTGGGCTGCATCAACTGTTACCGGTCAAAAATACAGAAGAAGCATCCACGTATGTTACTGTACGCATCTGTACATCCCAAGAACGATCGGTGCAGCTTAGTGCGACCTTTCGGTGGGTCCGGCGCACAGGAAAACTCCACCTCCACTTGACGGCGATCCGGAGGTGGTAAAACCCGTGCCGACGCCATTTGTACCGGGCCGGAGTCCCAAGAACAGAAAGAAGAAAAGAAATCGCCTAACTGACAGCTTCCTCCACTCCCTAACTCCATATTTCTCCCCATTCACCTCCGCTGCATTCCCAGGTGTGTTTGGTGAAACTTGTTGACCAGTTCTTGAGCATTCTCGAGGTTTTCCGCTGGCTCCCAGCTTGTTCGTACGTAGTTGTAACCCGCCCACTGGACAAGATAGCTTAGCTTTCGGTAGCGCGGTTTTGTGTCGAGAATTCGTTCGACCTCCCACTCGTATCCGGAGTTGTCGACTATGGTTCGCTCAGGCTCCGATGACGGTTGGCCCATAATGGGTGGTGAATATTGGTCGAGTAGAGAAACATGGAACACATCGTGGATCCGCATTGTTTTCTGCAAGTCTAATTTGTAAGCATTATTGATGATCTTACTTACCATGTACGGTCCCGCGCGCGTGTCATCGAGCTTCTCGCATGGTCTCGTCGTGCGTATGTTCCTGGTCGAGAGCCAGACGTTGGCTCCAACCTTAAAAATCATGTCTTTCCCGCCGGCGTACATTGATTGTCGAGTTTGAGCTTCCAGCAGGCTCTGTCGGAGGATCTCGTGTGTTTCTTCAAGTCCAGCTAGCAACACGTCCGCTTTCACCTCCGACAGTGCAATGGTTGGTGCCTTCGGCCGTTTGAACTGCATTTCCGGATGAAAATGGTAATTGGCCCAAAAGGGCGTCATTCGGGTCGATGAATGTACACAGTTATTGTAGGCGAATTCGGCGAGTGGTCAGAGCTCCACCAAGGTATCCTGCTCGTAGTTGCAGAAGGCTCGAAGATACTGCTCCATTGTTTGGTTTTGCCGTTCTGTTTGACCATCAGTCTGAGGGTGAAATGCGGTAGAGAGTCGGTGATCAGTGCTCATGTGAGAACAAACTCTAGTCCAGAATCTGCTGGTGGATTCCTTCCCCCGATCGGTAATGATGTTGTGTGGTACTCCGTGCTTGCAGAGAACGTGTTCGAAAAAGAGCCTTGCCAGCTCGGGTGAGTCGATATCTTGTCGGCAGGGTAGATAAATCACCATCTTGGTCAATCGATCCACGATGACTAAGATCCCGGTGTACTCAGATGCAGTTGATTCCGGTGAGTCAGTGACAAAATCCATCGTGCGTCCCTCCCAGGGCCATGATGGTGGTACAAATGGCATGTTGACTCTGTGACGGGCGTGGCGTGGTGCCTTGATCCGATGACATAACTCGCATCCTGCGATATATTTCCGAACTGTAGCATCCAAGGTTGGCCAATAGAAATCGCGAGATGCTAATTCCGCAGTCTTGAGAGCTCCAAAGTGACCAGATTCCGGGTTGTGGTGAAACAAACTAATGACTTTACCATGAAGAGAATCATCCTCCGGTACGTATATCCTCGCTTCGTAGGTCAGAGCTCCTGAGATAACTTTCCATTGATCCCGATCTCGACCCGAGTCGCTAGATCCCTCCGGTCCACCGATCATTGGAATATCGACTGATCTGCGATCGACGTCAACGGCCAAGGTATCGGTGGCCTGAGCAGTCTTGATCACTGGTAAGAGATCATCGTACGGTTCAACTGTAGCCGCTAGAGTTGCAAGTAAACGACCGACCGGTGTCTCGTACCCAATCTCGTAGTCGGGTCGTCTTGATGGTCCATCCGCTGGATTCTTGGTGCCTTCCAGGTGCTGGATTGTGAAGTCGTAGGATGACAGGACCCCAGCCCATCGGGCTTGTCTCCGGGAGAGCACTTTGGAAGTCTGGAAGTACTCGAGGTTTTTGGGATCGCACTGTATCAAGATCTTGTGATCTGCGCCTTCGAGATAGTGCCACCATTGTTTCATCGTTTCCACAATTGCCAATAGTTCCCGATCGTACGTGTCGTAGTTCTGTTCGGCAGGGGAGCACTTCCGAGAGTAAAATTTGACTGGTCTGAGGGTCCTGAAGCCATCGTACTGATTTAGGATGCCGGCAATCGCGAAGCCGCTCGCGTCGGTCTGCAGGATGATCGGCTTTCGTGGGTCGAAATGTTGGAGGATCGCTGCTTCAGTGAACCCCCTCTCAAGCTAGCGAAACGCGAGTTCGGCATCCCGAGTCCACTCCAACCCTGATGAGCCCGATCCCGTTTGTAGTAAGTTGGTAATTAGTGCGGCCACTTTGGCGTACTTCTGAATGAACCACCGATAAAAGTTCGTGAAGCCCAGGAGTACCTGTACGTCCCGGATTGACTTCGGCGTAGGCCAATCATCAATTGTCGATATTCCGTCCGATTCCATGCCGATCCCCTCGGAGTCTATTACAAATCGAAGGAAGCCGACCTCCGACACTCCGAATTGGCACTTTTCGGCTTTGCAGTAGAGACCGAATTCCCGTAGCCGTTCCAGCAGTTTTCGAACGTGTTCCTCATGTTCTTTCTCATTGGTTGAGTAGATTAGAATATCGTCAAGATAGCACAAGGTAAAGTCGTCAATGTAAGGCCGCAGGCAGTCGTCGATATAAGACTGGAAGGTTGCCGGTGCATTTGTCAATCCGAACGGCATAACTCGGTAGTCGAAATGACCGTAACCCATCCGACATGCCGTCTTGTACTCGTCGCCTTCCTTGATCCAAACGAGATGGTAAGCGTTCCGTAGGTCCAGTTTTGTGAAGATCTGCGCTCCGCGTAGCTTATCGAGCATTTCTGAGATGAGTGGCAAAGGATATCGGTTCTGGATAGTTCCTGAGTTGAGAGCCCAATAGTCCACACACAGCCGCAGGCCGCCGTCCTTCTTTTTGGTAAATAAGATCGGTGCCGCTGCTGGTGATGATGACCGCTGGATAAAGCCATTGGCTAGGTTTGTTTCGATGTAGCCCTTGAGTGTTCTTAGTTCGACTTCTGACAGGTTGTAGATTCTTCCGTATGGAAGCTTGTAGCCGGACTCCAGGTCAATCGCATGATCAATTGATCGGTGCGGTGGAAGTGCCTCTGCTTTGGCCTTACTGAAGACCTCCACAAATTCCGAGTATTTGGCAGGAATATAGCCTCCATTATCTGTAGGTACAGTATACACTCTTTCTGTTAAGGTTAGTCCCTGTGATTTCACGGGGGTGGGAGCGGAAAAAGGGTGATCCAGGAGGCCGTGTCATTAACGGTTCGCCCACAAAGGAGCCAAGCCCCGCCGTCCAGTCTCTCCCTTCGTGACTCGGCGAGCTGGTAGCAGTCATTCAAGCACCGTCAATGTGTAACTCTTCTGCCGCAACTACCACCGCTGCTCCCTGCTCGTTGCGTCCAGCACTTCGGAGCATCTTCTCACCTGAGGTTCCTCCCAAAGTTGCTCCCAGCAGCCCTGTGCAATCTCCTATCCGTAGGGCGAATGCCTGGTCGACTTCATCGCTAGCAAGAAGATCGACAAATGCGGTAGCTCCCAAAAGTTCAATGTTCGGAGGAGCATGGCCGCGTCCCGGCGAAGTTCTGGTGGTATCCGTGATTGGGATTTCTGATTTCTCCCCATCGCGAGGGTCCCGTACTCCCTCGTCCCGACGATCCCGTGACTGTAGTTTCGCGGTCGGAGTTCGTAAGGTGGTACGTCGACCGGTGCTCCAGTCGCTCTCGGGGTTCCGGGCCGTAAACCACGCCATTCCCAAGAATAGGTCCTATGCTGGCATAGGCACGATAAGGACCTCCGGTTCGTCAACCGGGGCCAATTGATCCAAATATCGAACCGAGATTGTGGCCTTCCAGCTATCTTTGGTCTCCACCATTACCCGGCCATCCAGGCTTACCATAGCAGTGAGTGCTGGTTTATCTCGTATCCCGAGTCGTCTCTGCAGCCTGGGTGCCATGAATATGCTCGTAGCACCGCAGTCGATGAGTGCTCGTAATCGCTGCATGTCGCCATGTGCATCCCGCACATCCACTTCATGCACTATATGTGCCGTATTCGGTCTGGTCGTTCCACACAGGTATTGTCTTGACATGACAGCCCTAGGGCTCTCCAGAATAACCCTCGATTTCAATGCAACTCGATGGGGTTTCACTTCGTCCAAGGTCGCCATTAATGCCGGTGCTCCCAGCGTCTCCATTGCCAGCTCTGCATCGTCCACCCTCTCCCGCCGAGCTAGGTACCGGCAGAGGTAGACGAGGTTGTTGATTGCTGGGGATCGAATGACTGCTGCCGTTTGATTTGTTGACCTCCTGTGCTTAGATTCGAGTCCGGGTATCGAGGTCGGCTGAATTTTGGACATTGGTTCGTAATGTGATCTCCGCCGCATCTGGTGCATTTCTCACTAGCCACTAGATTCTCATGAAGTTGCTTAGAGGCCCATGGTGCGGGTGGTAATTTGGGACGGTTTCCGCCGTCTTTGCCGGACTTGTCGTAATTGGATGGCTCCGAGATCGATGGTCTGAAATTCCGTTTCTCATCGCCTTTCTTGGACGATTCTCCCGATTGCCTGTGCTGTTGCTGTTGCTGTTGCTGTTGCTGTTGACCGCCGGTCTTCCTATGCCCTGGTCGAGGTTGGAATTCCGCCGCGGCCGCCCGGTCAAAGAGCTGGTTGATGCTCCCAAATCGTCCGTCGACCAACGGTGCGATCCGCGACTGCAGGCCAGGCCTCATCCCCGTCCAAGCCATCTCATAGAGCATTTTCTGGAAATGCTATTCATCCCATCCGGCCTCCCGCCGTAATGCCCGTAGTCGATTAGCGTACGCCCGGACGCCCTTCTCTGTGTCGTGGTCTTCTTGGTAGAATTCTTGGTAACCCTGCATAGCCGCGTTCTTCTCACAATTCTTATTACCGTAGGTCTTCCGGATTTCCGCTTCGAAGAGGTCGAAGTCGTTCATTGCAGGGTGGTTCGATATCCGTAGCTTCTGGCCCCACGCGATTGGATCCTCCATCTTCGTATGTCTTTGAGTAGGGTTCGCGTGACTGCTCCAGCTCCCGAGGAAGTTGAGCACGTACTGGACCTGGTTGCGCCCGCCGTGCGGGAAAAGGTGGCTGTGGGACTTGAAACTACCTCGTAGAACGCTGAGATAGATATTGAGTTCTGAGATACCGCCGCAGTATGGCTCTGGGTCCACCATTTTGAAAATCGTGTGATTGTTGCTTGATTGCCGCGTAGGTCGTCGCTCGGCCGCCATTCACTCCCGCTCAGCCTCCCACTGAGCCCGCTCCGCCGCAATATGTTCCCGTTCGGCCTTCCGCTCTTCTCTCCATTCTGCTTGTTGCTCGAAGAGCAGTTTCATCATCATCCAATTCTGTGTGATCATATCCACGCGGTCATCGTTGGTGATGCTTGACATAAGATCGTCAGGGTTATTTTCTTGACCGCCAATTGGTGCCGGGCGAGGGTGATCATCGTCTTCATCATGAAATTGATGGTGATCTTCGCCAATCTCGTGTTTGGGTAGGACTATCGGAGTGGCACGGTCTGCAGGCTTAGCTCGGCTGGTCGAAGCTGATGCCTGTACAGTTTTACCGTTCTCACGATTATTAGCTTTTCGTACTTGAACTCCAGTTTGCTTCTTTGGAGGCATTGGGGGGATAATTGCTTGTGTTGTATACGTGTTGCAACGCGGCGAATATGGTCAATTCACGTAGTCCCATGAGCGAAACGTATCTGATGACTGAAAATCGAGAATAGTGTAAAGGCACGTACGGTAGTGTACGGCTAGGTATATCAATAGATGGAATACGGTTGCACATGTGGGCGCGAGTGAGTATTGGTGTCAGAGTAATTGGTAAGATTCTCGATAATGATCCATGACTCGGAACGAATCAACCATATTGAATGGCCGTTACCCGGCCCTGGACACATCACGTTCCGCCCGCCATTACAGGATGACTGAACTTAGTGTTTTGCGATGATGGTTGAGTTGTGGATGAGAACGAGAGAGAAGGGGGATGAGGATGAGAATGATATGGAGGACACGAGCGGATATGAGAAATCAGAGGTACAACTTGCCTGATTGGGTTTGGAAGTCCTCGTATCGGTGGAATCACACGCCGGATCGGGACTCGTACCTGCGGTATCAGGGATGGTCAATAGACTCGCACAAGAAATTCTCTACGTCGCAGTTCCTCATGATCATTTCCCTCATCTCCTCTGATCTCTCTCTTTGTTGTGCTCAACTCTACCATCACCTAAGAACACGAAGTTAAGTCATCCCTCTCTATCTCTCCATGCCATAATCATGAGTCAACACAGAGTACAGCATACACCAAGTACAGCATCATCCCAAGATCGACAGTCTCCTGCTCCCAGCCAGTTTCTCATCTCTTGGCAGATGTTGTACTCAACTCTCAAGAATCCCACAATTACAAGTTAACCAATGAATAGAGTCTCAGCTGCCGTCGCGTCTCCCTCCCAATCGACCGCCTCCAAGTACTCCTCCATTCTCGCTCGATCACGGCCTCCAAGTGTATCTCCAGACTCGCTCGATTACAGCCTGCAAGTTTGCACGATCATGGCCTCCATGTGCATCTCGAAACTCGCTCTATCCTTGCCTCCAAGTGCATCTCTGAGTTCACTCGATCTCAGTCACCAAGTGCATATCCAAATTCGCTCAATCACGGCCTCAAAGTGCATCTCTGAGTTCACTCGATCTCCATCTCCAAGTGCATCTCAATCAGGCTCGATCCAGTACATCTTCAAGCAGCAATGGCGGTTAAACGGAGATACAGAGGTAACGGAGGTGGACAGAGTGACAGTGAGTATATATTCGGCAGACCCCGGAGTAGATAGACATCATCTCATTTACATCTCCTCTTATCATAAAATCAAATTTCACACTCTATCTTTCCCCACTTGTGGTGTCACTCGCTCTGTCAGAGATTTCGCGGATCCGGGCAATTACGCGGATCCTCACGGCCGGGTAGTATCATAGTTTGTGACCTTCGTACGGTCATTGGACTTAATGTAGAAGGAACGCGAGGAGAGATCTTCGCAGTGTCACCCAATGCAATCCCGATGCAAAGGTGTACCCAATGAACCCATTCCGACGTATGGTCACAGTTGGCCACGTCGCCAGAGTGTTTGTTATAAATTGGGGATGGACAAAGCGAGAAGAAATGGCGAAACGGCGATCGGAGGGCGATATGGAACGTGACAGGTGGTATTGACGCTGGGCGCAGAGTAATCCGCCACTGGGCTCTCACTGACAACTCTGACGGAGCGTGTCCACTCTGACGGAGCCATCCCGCCCGGATGGAAATGTCTTTTGCTGATGTATCCAATCAACCTTGAAATTCCCTTGTTGCGATTACATGATGTTGCAGAACAATTGGCATCCAATACTGTTACTTTTGAATCACAATACTGCAAGACACATTGCTATGACGCACCTGTTATGGTACAAGGAGTCACAGAGGAACCTCCTGAGCCAGTTTGTTCCCCAGATGGGTTATTTGAACCACCAATACGGCCACAACGACCATTTCCAGGGAATATTGTGATGTTCAATGGATTCTTTTTCTTTCAGACAGTGAAAAAGGGGAAACTCACAATATTTAGCACATCGTTGAATGATATGAATAAAGCTATTGAAGCAAAGGATCTTAAGGAATGGGCCCTGCAGGTGATTGTTCCCAAACAGTATCATGAGTTTTTACCTTTGTTCAATAACGTTTTAGCTGATCATCTTCAACCACATCAACCAGGCGTCAATCACGAAGTATGCCTCAGGGACAGTGAGACACCAATGTGGGACCCCCTGGATTCAATGTTGAGGACCGAATTAGCCGTGCTTAAGGAATGGCTGGAACAGAATATGTCAAAGGGATTGATCTGTCAGTCATCATCACCTTTCGCGGCACCAGGTCATTTTGCAAAGAAACCAGATGGAGGGCTACAATTTTGCATTGACTATCGAGATCTCAACCGCAAGACAATTAAAAATCGGTTCCCCCTTCCCATAATACAAGACACTGTGCACCTACGCCGAGAAACCAAGATATATACAAAACTCACAGTTCATGGAGCCTATAACCTGTTAGAGGAGAAAGAGCTGGGTGAACATGAGTTAGCCTTTAGGACACAATATGGGCTGTTCGAACCAACAGTTATGCATTTTGGAATAATGAATGCTTCCGCAGATTTCCAAGGATACATCAATAATACTGTAAGGGAGGCTTTGGATGATTTCGCTTCGGCATACTTGGATGATGTACTAATCTATTGTCATGGCTTGGGTTGGGAGTGATGGATTGAAGGGTACTTAGGAATCGTACCGGGTGGAAGGAAGGAATTAGTGTTACGGAATGGCAGAGACGTGGATTGACGCCGATATTGCGTAGGAATATGGTAAGATGGTGGCGGTTTAATTTGTCATGCTGAGAATGTGGTCTGAGATCTGGCGACGTCGGACGTTGTGGCGTGGTTGTATTGATAAGAGTAGTGTTGGTGGTGTGTAAGATCATGGTTGGATATTCGGATGGTACATTGGAGCATGCATCAGCAAAATGTATTTTAGTCACTGGAAGCCTCCAGGAGTGTCTGAGAGAATGTGGGGTGTAAACTTAGATGCGTCAATTTCAGGAGAGTATCAGACCCTAGGAGGGCATTTCTGCGGGGCTTCAGAGTAACTGAGATCTCTGATGACTGGTACAGCAGTACCATGGGAGTGATTGTGATAGGTTTGGGAACACCTTGGAGCACCGGAGAGAACGTTGGGTGCACCTGGGAGCAACTCGGTGCGTTGGCAACAAGTCTGGGAGTGCCGACGCCAAGCCTGGGAATACGTGGGAGCGCCAGCAACAGGTCTGGGAGCACCGAAGACAAGCATGAGAGCACCTGGGAGCGCCAGCAACAAGTCTGGGAGGTCGTCGAATCACAGTAGAGCAGTCTGGGAAAAATATTTCTTATTTGTGAACGCTGCTAGTTCGCCTGGAAATCATAGCTACTACTTATCGTTCAACAATTTGTAAAATTGATGTATTGAGTTTGTATTCTCGTCTATACATCTATATAGCTACCCATCTACACACGGTATATCTGGACTGGCTGCAGGCGGTGCTTGAGAGCAATTTGTGGTGCGCCTGAAAATGACGATCCAGTGAACTCAGAGATATACTCCGAGGCCGTGATCGTGCGCGTTTGGAAATGTACTTTGAGGCCATAATCGTGCGTGTTCAGAGATACACTTGGAGACTGTAATCGAGCGAGTTTAGTGATGCACTTGGAGTCCGTGATTGTGCTAACTTGCAGGCTGTGATCGATGGAGTTTGGAGATACACTTGGAGGCTGTTATCGAGCGAGTTTGGAGATACACTTGGAGGCCGTAATAGAGCGAGTTTGGCGATGCACTGGGAGGCCATTATCGAGCGGGTTTGAAGATACACTTGGAGGCCGCAATCGAGCAAGTTTGGACCAGTACCTAGAGGCGGTCGATTGACGGCGCACTGGGTGCTTGAGACTCCATACCTCAGCTAGTTAGCTCGAAACTGTGGGAATGTGACAAGGTGACTTTACCATTGAGCTCTCACGCAGAACTGACTGATGGCGGTCGATCGTGTAGAGAGGCACACCGGAAGCTGGAGCTACATTCAGGGGTCAACTCGTACTCATGACAATGAAGAGAAGACTCAAAATCTTGGGTGGATGCCGTACTCCTTGTATGCTGTACTTGGTGTATGCTGTACTTGGTGTATGCTGTACTTGGTGTATGCTTGTACTCGGTGTCAACTCATGATCATGGCATGGAGAGATAGAGGGGGATGACTTAACTTTGTGGTAGAGTTGGGGACGAGAAAGAGAGAGATGGGGGACGAAGATGCGAATGATGTGGAGTATACGTTCTGATATGAGAAATCGGGAGTACAAGTTGCCTGATTGGGTTGGGAAGACCTCATCTCGGTGTAATTACAGGCCAGATCGGAAATTCTACCTGCCATATCGGGGATGGTAAATTGAGTCGCACATGACATTCTCTTAAGTCCCAGTATCTCATGATGATTTCCCACATCGCCTCTCATCTCTCTCTTTCTCGTCCTCAAGTCTACCATCACCTAAGAACACGAAGTTAAGTCATCCCTCGCCATCTCTCCATGCCATGAGCAAGAGTTAACACCGAGTACAGCATACACCGAGCACAGCATACTGCGTGTAATGCATACACTGAGTACAGCATACACTGTGAACAGCATCATCCCAAGATCAACTGTTTCCCGCTCCCAGCCAGTCTCTCATCTCTCGGCTGACCATGTTGTACTCAATTCTTTACATTCCCACGATCACGAGTTAAGCCATGAATAGAGTGTCAGCTCCCGTCGCGCCTCCCTCCCAAACTACCGCATCCAGATTGTTCTCCTCCAAGTACTCCTCCAATCCTGCTCGATCATGGCCTCCAAGTGCATCTCCCAACTCACTTGATCATAGTCTCCAAGTGTATCTCTAAACTCACTCAGTTATGGCCTCCAGGTTCGTTCAATCACAGCCTCCAAGTGTATCTCTAAACTTGCACGATTACGGCCTCTCAGTGCATCTCCAAACTAGCTCAATCACAGCCGCCAAGTGTATCTCCAAACTCGCTCGATTATGGCCTGCAAGTTCGAACCATCACGGCCTCCAAGTGGATCTCCAATCTCGCTCTATGACAGCCTCCAAGTACATCTTTCAGGAGCTACAGCGGGGTGTACGGAGATACAGGGGTAAGGGAGGTGGAAAGAGTGACGGGGAATAAATATTCGGCAGACCCCGGAATAGACAGGCATCATCTCATTTCCGTCTCATCTTATCACACAATGAAAATACACACTCTATGTTTCGCAACTTTTGGTTTCACTCGCACTGTTCGTGATATCAAGGATTAACGCAATTGCGTGGGATTCTCAACGCCGGGTAGTATCATATTTTCTCCCCCGATTCCGATGCTCCTCGAACCAGAACTGCTCGTTCTCATGAATTGTCTATGGATGTCGCGAGAGGTGCACCGTAGTGTTGATGTTGGGCTCTCTGCCTTCTAGCTCCATCGTTTCACAGCAACGGCCTCCAAATGGGGCATCTCTAAAAGTTCTCTCAATGAACGTGGCCTGGTGCTCCTGCAATTATGCTGGCGTACCATCTGCGGCCAGATTGACCATATGTATACATATAGTGAGACTGAAATAATCCATGCCATATTATGATGTAGCAAATCTTGTGACTGTAACAAAGATCAATATGATAAGACAAAATGCCTTGTGGTTATGTAAGAACCACTGCTGTGAGAATACGGGATCAAGTCTCCTGCAGAGCTGCCCAGCAGTCTCGGCCGCTCTCGAAGTATCCCACAGAGCTGCCCAGTGGTCTCAGCTTCTCTCGAAGTCTCCCGCAGATCTGCGCAGAGGTCTCAGGAGCTCCACAATTTGACTATCCTAGATGGAGCATCCTGAATGCACCTCCATAACTGTAGGTGCCTTCAGGAGAACCTGAGAATGCTCCTGCAGAGTCTGAGAGCACTTTGCTTAGCTCCAGGGGGGTCTGGGAGCGTCTGGAAGTACTTGGAAGCACTGGTGACATCGCCCAGAGTGTCTGAGAGAATTGTGTGTGGCTTCCGGAGCGCATTACATCTTGCTGATGTGAGGAATGATTCGAGGGTGGCAGACGAAGTGCTTATCAAGAGCCGTTGTTGGTGTTGGTGGATTTCCTTTTCTTCTCTCATTACTTGTTCTCTTGTATAGCAAAGCAAGTACGAGTTTGAACCAGCTCTGACAGTTGTCTTGTCTAGGTTTCCTCAATATGAAGTTAGAGTGCTTTGTTCCGATTATGATTGCACATTACTGTGATGAATATCACCTAAGTCGGATCCCGCACGTTACCGCAGAACGAGTTCGATACAATGTAACTGTTATAGAATGCACTGCCAACGTTGTTTGACCACCTGCATTGATCTTGTTTGGTACTACTGCGAAGTTAGCAATAGGTATATCTCATTTCGCTCCCTGTGTAGCCATGATCTTAGAATGTTGAATGTTTCCTATGTCCTTCAAACGGTAGTAATTATTGCTCCGCACCTTGCTCTGTCACCTGCTGGGAATATTTGCAACCCAACCATCGGTGGATTCACGTGTGCAACGATTGCGTTGGTGAGTTACCACTACCTACAGGATTTGATATCTGCCAATACCCACACCAATCCCCATTTTCGAACGAGAGAGTACAACAATAACTGTACCTCGCAAATGAATTGGTTTGATCTTGCTAGAACCCATTGTTCCCGCTCTGAACCCGAATCTTGGAATGCCTTCGAGAGTATCGAAGGATTATTGAATAATGAGGTAGACGATTTTATTCTATCAGCTTATTTTTGGGAACAATCGGACATTCCCTCCCCTTGGAATACATATCGGACAGAAGCCGCCGCACACGGAGGAGGTCTGGAACCTGACGACCCAGTGTTTGGGAATAGTTGGACAAATTATTGGGGAGCCCATGCTTGGTTCAATTTTGACTCTGAGTTACCTTGCAAGTGTGAAGGACATAATTGTTTAGGAACACACTCGATGGAAGGACACACACCAGCAGGCGCAGAAACAGCAAAACCTGCGCCGGTGCCATTGATTGTTATCGAAACCCTGACTCCGACTCCCTCCGAACTTGGCGCATATAATTGGCACTGGTAGGTGTTGTTGATTCATTGTGATGTCAGGCTCCGAACAGCACGATCGGGTGGCTCTGGTGTCTGCGGACGACCAGGCCATCATGAGAGGAATCAACAACAAAAATCTGCTGGAGATCAACTTCGGGGAGAGACAGACACTGCTGGAAGAAGCAGAAGAGGTGCTAAGGGTAGTAGTGCAGTGTACCGATCCCACGGCCATGGTAGACAGGGTGTGCGATCACCCGGCAACGATAACTGCATTACAGACACAGATTACTTACCTGCAGTCACAGCAGGTCCTGCCTGCAGAGTGTGATCACTCGACATTCGAACAACAGTTGGGGACATTGACGCAAGCGCTAGTAGAAGCCCGGAGGACCCCGGGAACAGTAGGAACGGATGAGAACCTACGAAAGGAACTGGATGAAATGACACAGGACGCTACACAATCAGGAGAAGAAGTGTGAGCTTGGAGGACGCAGTTAGCAAATGTTCTGTCGTTAGCGGCCCGGGCAGCCACAACTCCCCCCCAGCAATCAGAGAACTGAGGACAGAAATTTCCCGACTCCCTGGATTTTTCAGGGTAGGATTGAATACAGTTGAGAGGCTGGATTGCTCAACTCCGGATGGTCATATAACTCAACCCAGCCAGCGTTTCCGATGAACAGTACAAGATGCGGTCCCCATCCAGCTGCTGCAGGGGAGTAGCCTTAGACAAGATCATGCGACACGTCCTGGAAGACGGAATGATAGGGCTGGAGGACTTACCAGCTTTAATAGAAAGCCTGGAAGGAGCTTTTGGGGACCCCGATCGAGTAGCCACCTCCGAATGGAAAATATGGGAGATTGAACATAAACACTCCGAGTTCTCTCAGTTTAATCACAAGTTTCAAGTTATTGCCAAGGATTTGGATGGGAACCCCACGGCCCTACGAAACACCTGGTGAATGGGACTGTGTGAGGAAAAAAATGACTCGTTTATGAATAGCAATATACTGGAGGAACTTCCTGCTTTTGTGAGGGTGTGCCAGAAGCGGGATGATCAGATCTGACAACAACGTGCGGAAATCGCGGCCGAGAATGAGGGTGGAGGAAGAGATTTTGCCTCTTTCCCCAGACCTCCGGCTCCTCCAAAGGATCCAGGAGGAGTCCCTGCCGTGACAGTAGCTGGATATACCTGACCGGCACCCATGGATCTCAGGGCAGGCAGGAGAAGAATATCTGGCAAAGAAAAGGCAAAGAGGTTTATGGACAGGAGATGTTCATACTGTGGTGGCTTTGACCGCAGAGCGGCGTAGTGTGCGGCGAGGAAAAAGGCTGAGATGTTTAAGGCGGCTGGAGCAGAAGTTAAGGAAGTGGGAACCGGGACAGGTTCCGAGGAATTTGGAAATCAGCATGTCAATTGAAGGGGGATGGCTCTTCAGTTGACGGAAAAAGGTTTGTTTTAAATGCTTTGAAATGTTTTGGAATTTCATGTCATTCAGTTAGCAGGGTGGAGGTATTAGAAGGATCAATGGAAGGGAAACATTCTGTTATAACCTGAACATTGACCGTGAATAATCAAGAAATACCCACATCTGCGCTGATCGATTGCGGAGTTACAAGCATAGCATTTATGGATCGAGATTTTGCTCGCCATCATTAAATACCACTCTACAAGTTGACGGAGAAACACTATGTCGAGGTTATTGACGGATGACCTATTGAGTCTGGGGATATCAGCCGGGTTGCCAGAGCAGGTATGATGATCCCAGATCGTGAGGAACAGTTACCCATGTTCGTTACAAAATTGGGCCATGATCCAATTGACCTTGGAATCCCCTGGTTACGACTATATGATGTTGCAGTACGGTTTGGATCTAATATGGTCACTTTTGGGTCACAACACTGTATGACACACTGCCATGATGCACCTGTTATGGTACAAGGAGTAACAGAGGAACCCCCGGAACCAGTCCATCCACAGATGGGAGGAATATTAGAGCCACAGATATGTCCACAAAGACAATTTCGAGGAAGTATCATTATGCTTAACAGGTCTTCATTTTTTTGGATATTAAAGAAAGGAAAGCTCAAGGTGTTTACAGCATCCCTTTATGATATTACTGAAGCCATTGAGGCGAAGGATCTTAAGGAATGACCCTTGGAGGAGATTATTCTGAAACACTACCATGAGTTTGTACCTGTGATCAACACGGTCTCAGCCGACCGCCTCCCACCGAGTCAACCAGGCATTGATCACGGAGTAAGCTTGAAGGTAGGCGAGACACTAACCCGGGGACCCCTTTACTCAATGTCCAGGGCTGAGCTGGTTACCTTTAAGGAATGGCTGAAAGAAAATATGTCAAAGGGGTATATTCGTCAGTTATCATCACCTTTTGCTCCACCAGTCTTCTTTGCGAAGAAACCAGATGGAGGATTACGATTTGCATTGATTATGGAGATATCAATAGTTAAACGATGAAGCATCAATATCCCCTTGCTTTAATATGAGAAACTCTGAACCTGCTACGGAGAGCTAGAATATATCGAAAGCTAGAGGTCAGCGGAGCTTAAAATCTGGTACGAGTGATAGAAGGGGATGAACATGTGTTTGCCTTCCGGACACGGTATGAATTATTCGAACGCACAGTCATGCAGTTGCACACGACGAATGCCCATGCAGAATTTCAAGGGTACATCAATAATACTATAAGGGAGGCTTTGGATGATTTTGCATCAGCATACCTGGGTGACATATTGATTTATAGTGGCTCGGAGGAAAAACAAAAGGAGTATGTGAAGTGGGTTATGCAACGTCTTCTGGAAGCAGGCTTATAGTCAACGGCGGAAAATTGCGAATCTCATAAGGAAACTGTACGGTACTGCATCAGCAAAATGTATTTTAGTCACTGGAAGACTCCAGGAGTGTCTGAGTGGATGTGGAGTGTAAACTTAGCTGCGTCAATTTCAGGAGAGTATCAGACCCTAGGAGGGCATTCCGGCCGGCCTTCAGAGTAACTGGGATCTCTGATGACTGCTACACAAGTACCATGGGAGTGATTGGGATAAGTTTGGGAACACCTCGGAGCGCCAGAGGGAACTTTGGGTGCACCTGGGAGCACCTGGGAGCGCCGACGACAAGCCTGGGAGCACCTAGATGCGCCGGCGTCCAGTCTGGGTGCGCCGACGACAATCCTCGGAGCACTGGCGACAAGTCTGGGTGCACCTCGAAACACAGTAGAGCAGTCTGCTAAAACCAACATCTTCGTTGGGAACGCTGCTGGTGCGCCTGGAAATCATAGCTACTACATATTGATCAATAATTGTGAAAACTCATGTGTTCGGTTTGTATTCTCATCTATGTATCAATATAGCTATCAATCTACACACGGTATATCTGGATTGACTGCAGGCGGCGGGTGAGAGCAATTCGAGAAGCGCCTGAAGATGACAATCGAGTGAAGTGAGAGATACACTCCAAGGCTGTGATCCAGCGTGTTTGGAGATGCACTTGGAGGCTGTAATCAAGCGTATTTGGAGAAAGACTTCGAGGCCGTGATGGAGTGAACTTGGAGATGGGCTCCGAGATCGTGATCGAGGGAGTTTGGAGATGCACTTGTGGAGGCCGCAATGGAGTGAGTTTGGACGAGGACTTAGAGGCGGTTGATGGATGGCGCACCGGGTGCAGATACTCTCTTCATCAGTTAGTTAACTCGCAACTGTGGGAATGTGACAAGGTGACTTTACCTTTGAGCTCTCATGGAGAGCTGGCTTATAGCGGTCGATCGTATAGGGAGTCACGCCGGAAGCTGAAGCTACATTCACTGGTCAACTCGTAATCATGGGAATGAAGGGAAGACAATCAATTTTGAGTACTTACTCGGTGTATGCTGTACTAAGTGTATGCTGCACTCAGTGTACACTGTAGTCGGTGTATGCCGTACTCAGTGTCAACTCATGATCATGACATGGAGAGATAGAGTGGGATATTTTAACATTTTGTTCGATAATGATGTTAGAGTTGTGAACGAGAAAGAGAGAGATGGGGGATGAATATGAGAACGATGTGGCGGATACGAGCGGATATGGGAAATCGGAGATTCGACTTGCCTGACTTGGTTGGGAGGACCTTGTATCAGTGTAATTACACGCCGGATCGGGACTCGTACCTGTTGTATCAGGGATGGTAAATTGACTCGCACACGTAATTCTCTTAAGTCCCTGTTACTCATGATGATTTCCCCCATCTCCTCTCATCTCTCTCTGTCTCGTCCTCAAGTCTACCATCACCTAAAAACACGAAGTTAAGTCATCGCTCTCTATCTCTCAATGGCGTGATCAAGAGTTAACACCGAGTACAGCGTACACCGGGCACAGCATAAACCGATTCCAGCATACACCGAGTAAAGCATACACTGAGTACTGCGTACACCGCATTCTGCATTATCCCAAGATCGCCGGTCCCACGCTCCCAGCCAGTCTCTCATCTCTCGGCAGACGATGTTGTACTCAATTCTCGACGTTACGACAATCACAAGTTAACCAATGAATCGAGTCTCAGCTCCCGTCGCTCCTCCCTCCTGTACTACAGCCTCCAGATTGACCGCCTCCAAGTACTCTTCCAATCTCGCTCGATCACGGCCTCCAAGTGCATCTCTAAACTCGCTCGATCATAGTCTTCCAAGTGAATCTCTAACCTCGCTCAATTACGGTCTCCAAGTTCGCTTGATCACAGCTGCGAAGTGTATCTCTAAACTTGCACGATTATGGCATCCCAGTGCAGCTCCAATCTCTCTCGATCACAGCCACCAAGTACATCTTTACGGAGCGACGGCGGCTGTACGGAGATACTGGAGTAACAAATGTGGAAAGAGTGATGGGGAGTATATATTCGGCAGACCCCAGAGTAGTTAGGCATCATCTTATCATACAATGAAAATACACACTCTATCTTTCGCAACTTTTGGTCTCACTCGCTCCGTCAGCGCTATCGTGGATCTACGCAATTGTGTGGGATCCCCAACGCCGGGTAGTATCATATCTTCTCACCCGATTCCTACGCTCCTTGAACTAGAACCGCTCTTGCTCATGACATCCGCTTGGATATCGCGAGAGGTGCACCGGAGTGTTGATGGTGGGCTCTCTGCCTTCTTGCTCCATCGTTTCACCGCAATGGCCTCCAAATGGGGCATCTCTAAATGTTCTCTCAATGGGTGTGGCCTGGTGCTCCTCCGATTATGCTCGAGTACCATCTGTGGCCAGATTGACCGTATGTATATATAGAGAGACTGAAATATTGCATGCCATATTATGATGTAGCAAATCTTGTGACTGTAACAAAGATGAATATGATAAGACGAAATGCCTTGTGGTTGTGTAAGAACCACTGCGGTGAGAATACGCCATCAAGTCGCCTGTGAGCATACGCCATCAAGTCTCCCGCAGAGCTGTGCAGCAGTCTCGGCTGCTCTCAAAGTATCCCACAGAGCCCTCGCAGCGGTCTCAGCCTCTCTCGATTTCTCCCGCAGATCTGCACAGCAGTCTCAGGAGCTCCGAAATTTGACTATCCTAGATGGAACATCTTGAATGCACCTCCATAACTGCAGGTGCTTTCAAGAGCACCTGAGAATTCTCTTGCAGAGTCTGAGAGCACTTTGCTTAACTCCAGCGGGGTCAGGGACCGTCTGGAAGTACTTAGAAGCACGGGTGAGGTCGCCCTGAGTGTCTGGGAGGATTGTGTGTGGCATCTGGACCGAATTACATCTCGCTGTTGCGGAGTTTGATTATATCAACAAACGGGATATCGCTGGATGAGGATAAAGTTGAGACTGTGAAGAATTTGAGTCGAGAGAAGAAGACGAAGAATGGGAGGCGGAATAATCTCCTCAACATACAACAGTTCCTTGGGTTTTGCAATTATTATCGACGATTTATCCCCAAATATTCTGAGAAAGCAGAGGCACTGACGAGGCTAACCAAGAAAGATGAATGATTTGTATGGGAAGCGGACCAACAGTTAGCTTTCGAGACATTGCTGACCGCCTTCTCAACAGCACCAGTACTTCGACATTTTGACCACGATAGGGAGGTGATTGTCGAAACTGACTTCTCCGGTAATGAATCTACAGTGGGTTCATCCCAGTACAATGATGATGGGGTGCCACATCCGGCAGCTGATTTCTTGAAGAAACACTCGCCAGCGAAATGATATTAGATGTACACAATAAGGAGCTTATGGCAATTTAAGAAGCACTTGAGGAGTGGAGACCAGAATCTGATGGGGCTGTGTACCCCCTTAAATTAATAATTGATCATACAAGCCTCCAATAGTTTATGAAGAAGAAACCGGTAAATCCGAGACAGGCATGACGGTCTGAGTTTTGAATTAGATTCCATTATGAGACAGTCTATAGACCAGGTGAATCGAATGGGAAAGTGGATGCTTTGACAAGGAGGCTGGGAGACCTCCCTGAGTGAGAGGATGAAAGATTATAGCATATAGAACAGGTGGTTCTAAAGCCACAGAACCTACCAAACCAATTGGGTTTGTTGGTGGACAGCCCGCCCACCAAGGGCCATCCCTCTATGTCTGATCTTATCACAGATGCATATCAGACTGACCAGCTACCAGGGAAAATACTGGAAGCAATTCAGATGAAGAATGGGTTACAGCAGTGTACCATTGCAGAGTGCATAGAGGACAGGGGACGAAGAAGATATAGAGGGAATTTATACATACCAGACAGTGACGAGTTACGCCTACACATTATACAGGAAGATCATAAAACAGCCTTAGCAGGACATCCAGGACGGGCAAAGAAGTTCGACCTGCTTGATTGAGGATATTACGAGAAGGAAATGCATAAGGATGTTGATCGGTATGTTTGGAATTGCCATAGTTGCCAGCAGTCCCAAAGTTCAAGTCATTCAGCCTTCGGGGTCCTTCGGCCTTTCGACATACCACATACACCATGTGGAGATATTTTGATGGATTCTGTGTTAGGGTTACCGGAGTGTGAAGGCTTTGATGCAATATGGGTAGTGGTGGATCGTCTTTCAAACATGCGACATTTCATTCCTTGCCATACGACTACAGATGCCCTGGGGTTAGTGGAGTGGTTCCTGTGGGAGGTGGCATGTCTTCATCGACTGCGTTGACCATTGTTCCAGATTGAGGCCCGCAGTTTGGTTTGACCTTTAGTTAACAGGTGTGCAGCCGTTAGGCGATTGATTGAAGAATGTCGACAGCCCTCCACCCACAGACAGACGAAAAGACGGAACGAAAGAACTCATGTATCGAAAAGTACCTCCGGGTGTTTGTAAACTATCTGCAAGATGATTAGGTGAAATGGATTCTGCTGGCCAAGTTTGCTGCGAATAATGGGACATCCCAGACTGCTAAGTGCACCCCAATTTATGCAGTGCAAGGAATAGATCCTCAGATGTCATTTGCAGGGGAACCAACAAAGGATCGGGACCAACGACGTGATAGTGCTGAGCTGGTTTAGGCAGTAATGCAACAAATTTTTGAACACCTTCGAGTCGAGATGAGGAGAAGTCACGCGGCGGTTAAAGAGGCAGCGATCCGCATATGAATTCCAGCTCCGAATATTCAGGAGGGTTCTCAGGTGTGGCTGGGTGCTCGAACGGTACGGACTACGAGGCCTACAAGAAAACTCGATTGGAAATGATTGGGGCTCTGTATGGTAATCCGTCGAATGTCCCCATATACTTATGAACTCGATCTACCTGCATGAACCCGAATTCATCGAGTACAACACGTTTCCCTTTTGGACCACGTGGCAAGTTATCCTTTGCTTGGACAGCAGTTTGACCCCTCACCTTCGGTGGAAGTTGATGGTGAGGAAGAATGACAGGTTTCGAGTGTTGAGAATTGCCGGATATATCGGAGTCAGTTACAGTAACATGTACGGTGGACTGGGTATGATTCTTTGACCTGGGAACCTGCAACGTTTGTGGATGGCCTGCAAGCAGTAGGGGAGTTTCATCAACGTTATCCTATGAAGCCAGGGCTGTTGGAAAATGATCTTGGAGGACCTTGAACCTAGGAGGGGGATACTGTCACGGTTCTGGTTGACAGTGATGAGTTGAAGTGTACTTAGGAATAGTACCGGGCGGAAAGAAGGAATCAGTGTTACAGAATGGCGGAGACGTGGATAGATGCAGAGATAGCATAGGAATATGGTAATATGGTGGTAGTATAATTTGTCACACTGAGGAAGTGGTCTGAGGTATTGTGACGTCAGATGTTGTGGCATGGTTGTATTGATAACAGTTGTGTTGGTGGTGTGTAAGAGCATGGTTGGATATTCGGATGGTACATCAGAGCATGAGGAATGATTTGAGGGTGGCTGACGAGGTGTATATTCAGAGAGGTTGTTGGTGTTGGAGGATTTCCTTTTCTTCTCTCTTGACTCTTTCTCTTGTATAGCAAAGCAAGCACGACATTGAACCAGCTCTGACTCTTGTCTTGACTGGATTTCCTCGATACGAATTTCGAGCGCTCTGTTCCGGTTACAATATCACATTACTGTTACAATTATCACCTACGTCCGATCCTGCCCTTTGCATTTATAGTAATTTGCAGGAAGAACCTGTGGAACATGTTCAATGGGTAATGCAATGCCTCTTGGAAGTTGGAATGTATTTGAAACCAGAGATATGCAAATGTCACAAGGAGACTGGGAGGTATTTGGGGCTGATTATATTGACAAAGGGATATCAATGGATGAGGATAAGGTTGAGAGGGTGAGAAATTGGAGTCAGGAGAAATGAACAAAGAATGCCAGGCTGAACAACCTGTTTGAAGTGCAACAATATCTCAGATTTTGCAATTATTATCGACAATTTATCCCTAAGTATTCTGAAGAAGCGGAACCATTAACAAGGTTAACAAAAAATGATGAAGCATTGCTGTGGGATGCAGAACAACAATTGGCATGCAAATCGATGGTAATCGCCTTTACAACAGCACCAGTTCTTCGACATTTCGACCATGAGAGGGATGTTATTATTGAGATAGTTATCTCTGACAATGTGTCTACAGAAGTTTTGTCACAATATGACGATGAAGGAGTTTTACATCCTGTGGCATATATCTCACAGAAACATACACCAGCCGAATGCAATTATGATATATGCAATACACAGCTGACGGCAATCATTAAGGCACTCGAGGAATGGAGACTGGAATGTGAGGGTGCTGCATACGCCTTACAGTTGATAACTTAGCATAAGAACCTTGAGTACATTATGAGAAGGAAACTTCTGTATCGAAGGCAGGCGCAATGGTCAGAGTTTTGAACATGTCTGAACTATCACATTTTCTATGGACCGGGGAAATCAAATGCAAATGTGGATGCTTTGATGAGGAGGCCAGGAGAGCTCCGTGAGAAGGAGGATGAAAGACTTAAAAATATAGAGCAGGTGGTTCTAAAGCCGCAGAACCTACCGGAACAAGTTTGTTTGTTGGCAGATAGCCCCCCTGCCCAGGGCCGTTCCTCTATTTCTGATCTTAGGGCAAAAGCATATGGGACTGACCCGCTACCAGGAAGGATACTGGAAGCAATTGGAATGAATTGTGGGTTATAGGTGATTATAATTGCAGAATGTAGAGAGGAAGAAGGTCGGGTGAGGTATAGAGCGAGTTAATATGAACCGGATGATGAGGAGTTATGATTACATGTAATACAGGAATATCATGATACAGTGCTAGCAGGACACCCGGGACGGGCATGGAAGTTTGATCTTCTTGACGGAAAATGTGACTGAAAAGCAATAACAAAAGATGTCGATTTATATGTCTGGAATGGTCATGATTGCCAACGACCCCGAATTTCACACCATACAAGTTTTGCGATTCCTCGACCATCATCTGTACCGGAAAAACCATCGGAAGATCTTTCAATGGATTTTGTTGTGGGATTACCGGAGTTTCCAGAGTTTGATGGAATATGGGTAGCATTGGATTGGCTTTCGATGATGCGACACTTTATTCCTTGCCATATGACTATGGATGCCCTGTGGGTGGAAGAGTTATTTTTGCAGGAAGAGGTACGCCTCCATGGACTCCCACTGACAATCATTTCAGATCAAGACCCACAATGTGCGTAAACCTTTTGCCAACAGGTGTGCAGCCGGCTGGGATTTGATCAAAGAATGTCAACAGCTTTCCACCGACAGATGGATGGACAGACAGAATGAAGGCATGTCAGTACGGAACAGTATCTCCAGGTGTGCTTTAACCACCAGCAAGATGATTGGGTGAAGTGGCTTCCGTTGGCTGAGTTTGCAGCACATAACGGAGTGGCCGAAACAACTAAGTGCACCCCATTTTTTGTGGATCAGGGAGTGGACCCCTGGATGTCATTCGCAGGAGGACCAGCGAAGGAACAAGATACATGACACTTGAATGCTGATCAAGTTCAGGCAACAATGCACAGAATTCATGAACACCTCCAGGTAGAAATGAGGAGGAGTTAAGCAGTACAAGATGAGGGAGCAAATTGTGGACGAATTCCAGCTCTTAATATTCAAGAAGGCTCCAGGGTGTGGATGGATGCTCGACATATTTAAACTACGAGGCCTACAAGAAAACATGATTCAGAATGCCTGGGACTGTTTAACGTTGTTCGTCGGATATCTGCATATGCTTATGAGTTTGAGCTGCCTGCGGCTAGACGGATTTATTGAGTACAACCACTTTCTCTGCTACATACAGTGGCCGATGACCCTTTCGAAGGACAACGAGGTAATCCGCTGCCTCCAGTAGAAGTTGATAGTGAAGAGGAATATCAGGTTTCGAGTGTTGAGAATTGTCGGAAGTATCATGTATCGGAACCAGTTACAGTATTTTATCCGTTGGACTGGGTATGATTCTTTGACATGGGAGCCTGCTAAGTTTGTGGATGGAATACAAGTGGTAGGTGAATTTCATAAATGATACCCTATGAAGCCAGGGCCATTGGAAGATGTTCTGGGAGGACCTCGAACCTGGGAGGAAGATAATGTCATGGTTCGGGTTATCAGTGACGGGTTGGAAGGTACCTACGAACAGTATCTGGTGTATAGAAGGAATTAGTGTTACGGACAGGTGGTGACATTGATAGACGTTCTGATGATGGCAGTATAATTTGGTATGATAAGGAAGTGGCCTGAGGTGTTGTGACATCGGATGATGTGGCGTGGTGGTGTTGAATAGGAGTTGTGTTATTAGTGTGTAAGATCATGGGAGAATATTCGGAGGGTACATCGGAGCATGAGGAATAATTCGATGGTCGCAGACGAAGTGTAAATATGGAGAGGTTGTTGGGTGTTGGAGGATTTCCTTTTTGTCTCTCTTTACTTGCTCTCTTGTACAGCAAGGCCAGGACGACTTTGAACCAGCTGTGACACTTGCCTTGTCTTGATTTCCTCGATACGAACTTCGAAATATCTTGTCCCGATTATGATCTCACATTACTGTTACCAATATCACCTTCGTCCGATCCTGCCCCTTACAGTACCACACTCCCGCTGCCTCGATGCCTTTTTTGATTAAACTCGGTGCCACCTTGCTTCCCTTTACGACAAGCACTACTGATGATCCGGCGATTTCTCCGTTCTGCCTACTCTGCCTGATGGTGCGGGGGTTCACCAGCCATCGTACTTGGGTGGGGATCGCTATGCCCTCGTTCTCCGCTTCAAATTCCTCTCGCATCTTCTGCAGGCCTTCTGTGCCTGTTCTCATGTACCGCACGAGAGGTACCGCATGGATCTTTAGCCTTTCCCAAGTTTCATTCTCTTCGCCATCAACGACTCCATTGTCGACAGTCCTCGCTGCTGTGATGATAATGTCGCAGTACCGCAGAGTCACCTCCGCTGTCGCATTCTGGTGCGTGATTGCTGCGATTGCACCCCTTGCATTCCTCCTTGCGTTTATGATCCTAATGTGGCCCGGGGCCTGCTGGTGGAAACGCGCTCTGTTGATCGCTGACACAATTTCTTGGTCCATCTTGTTGGGGAGTGGCACGCTTTCGTCTCTCCTTAGGATTAGGCATCAGTCTGCCATGCTCGAGCCTGTTCTCGTGGCTGGGGCTGGGCTGGCCAACTTCTTTTCGTTTCGTGATGGGACTGTCTCCCATCGTCTGGTCGGTGTCGGCACGGATGTCGTCACCCCTTTCGGTGTCGATGTGGCTCTCGGCGTCGGTGTCGGAGTTGGTCTCGGTGTCGGTGCCGGTGCTGGGTTCGGCTTTGGGTTTGGGTTTGGTTCTAGCGTTGATTTGGGCTGCCTTCCGTGTCCGCTTTCCCTTCCTCTCTCTAATCCCGTTCTGTAGCAGCCACCGCTCTTGCGACCATGTGCGTGATGCCCTTGCCCCACAGTACGTCATCCTGGTGGTAGCGTCCCGCTTCTCCTCTTTTTCCTCCAACCACGTTTTCATCCCTCGCCACTGCGCCTCCTGCAGTGCAGTCTGCGTCTCCAGCATGTTTGCCATCATTGCGATGGTTCGGTGTAGCTGTGCTAGTTCGCGAGCTTGCTGCTGAGCCGCTCGCTCTATGCGGCTCCTCCTTCTCTGCTTTCCGTTCTCGTTTCTCTCCATCGGCTCAAGTGTCACTGCACCCGCAGTCTCCCCGGAGACGGGTGTCACCACCGCCACAATCTCCTCGCCATATCCATAGGAGCGTCGCTCCTCCCGTCTGCCGCTTCTCCCGTGTCCAGGTCGCTCCTCTCGCTCACTCTGACTTCGGTCATCACTTCTGTGAGGCAAATCTCTTCCCTAGGGTAGTCCTCGTCGTCGCTTGCTCGTTGGCCGACGCGTCGGGTCAATCGGGTTTCTTGCCAAGACTTCGCGTGAATCCACTCAATTGAGTGGATTCTTGTGCGCGCCCTCCTCCGGCGGTCGAGAAGGTGCTGGGATGCCCGTTCTGGGGTCAACTCGACGTCCAGAATCAATTGCCGCCGTCCGTTTTTCAATTGCTATTGTTGTTGTTGACGTAATGCGCTGTTTCTGTTTTGCCAAGACTTTTTTGTCGTTCAGTGATTATGTGGTGGATTTATTGTTGATGAGGGAAACTCACAATCTCATACACAGCTCTTTATCGCTGCAGCGAGATTTTGCCTCTAGCTGGAGCTTGGCGTTGCGTGGCGTTGCTTTAAATATTAACATATGATCACTTGTGTTTGGACCCGCGTGTATAGTTGCATTACTACCTATCTACCCTAACCAGAGAGAAAGCTCTACGAAGTACCTCGTAGAGCCTCTGGTCAGCGGTAGGCGCCCAGTTATATGCAAAGTACGCCTCTTATATGCATGTTCGCAATTCACCACCAGCCTGCAAGGATGTAGTTTACTCAGAAACAATTTTGAGGCCGATCATCGGATGGTAACGCTGTGAAGAAGACCATTTCCTGCACGCCAAGAGGATCTGAATGCAAAAGAGCTATTAGCAATTGACAGGAACGCAAAACAATGACACATTAAAACAGTATGAATAACAGAAGTTTTCTATGAGTCGCTACTGAGATACAAATCATGTGTGAACTGGGACGATCTTTCTACTGCGTAGGTGTAGAAGTTTTTAGAGGCAGACGAGTGAATGGACACTGGCATCTTGGCATGCCTCACCCTCAGCTGCAGTCACTCCACAACCATGAAAGCTACACATATAGAACTTCATAAAAGAAAGTTTATATGCTAAGGTGTGTCTACATACAAAGTTACCACCGACATGCATGGTGTTCCTTTTGACGAGGCGCACCAAGTCGCCAGTGTCCACTCACTTCTTTCACTCGTCTGACGGATGGGTGAGAAGACTGACAATGATAAACTAGGATTAGATTAGATGCAAGATTAGATTAGAGTAGATGCAAGATAGATACTCCAACTGTTCCACCCTGTTGGGGGAATCACCCTGTCCACGGAATGGGCGCCCCGTCCGCAGTTTTTAGCGCGATTCGCATTGGGGCTCCCATTCACGAAATCCGCCAACAGGGTAGTACTTTGTGTGGTTGTCATGTCACCACCACAACACTGTCGCCACTCATCAAATTAGTCTGCAAGTCATTATCATCTCACCATCATCACCGTCGCTATTGACACTTCGCTTTTGACACCACCACCCCCTGTTGGCGGATTCCATGGATGGATACCCTATGGCGCGGACAGGGCTACCCCATCCGCGGACGAGGTGTTTCCGTCAACGGGGTGGAACACAACAGCTTCTAGTCGCGAGGTAATTCTAGCGCGAGGTACCATTCCACAGACCCTGGTATACGATCAATCTTTAGATCTCTAACTATAATCTTTACATATTTTTATATGTACTGCTTATAATTACAACTACGAAAAGATACAATGAAAAACTACTACCCAAGTAATGTTGTTGTTTATTCATACTGTATGCACTCTAATTAGAGTATGACAGGACCTAATACCCCCTCCGCCTCCGGGCGAGCCGGCTAGATGGCGGAGCTCCCCCCCCGCTACCCTTCATCCCCGCTGACATATGAAAGTTGAGAGATAAAAAGAAAGTGACAATGACCTGAACAGAAGGAGAGGAAAGAAAAGGAACAGAAAAGAACGGATATAAACTCCACCGCCGCCGCCCCCCGCACCTGAGTCAGCCTCTGCGCCTGCTCCTGCTCCGTGCCGTCATTCATTTGGGCGGGAACTTCCCGACTTCAGTAGCCGCCAGGATGTCCATCACCGCTTGGTCGCACTCTTCTATGGAAAACAGCTCAGAGATCTTCGTGCCCAGACCTTGACGCTCGCTCGGCTCGCTTAGAAAGGGTCTGATTTATGACGCAAGCACCGCTCAACAACAATGAATGACGCGTATACACATATTAAACTCTGCTTCTCAATGTTGGGTTTCGCGTGATGCAACTTTGTCTCTTGTAAAATGCCGAAACACCTCACTGCACTCCCGAGGGGGGCCACACGAGCCTGCTGGAAGGCCAAGGCGCCCGACTAATCGAATAACTCGATTATTGTATATGGTATTCTCGACAGTATGGGCTCTCGGGTATGGTAGCTGCACGTACTACAAAGTATCGCATTGGTTCAGGCGGCCGAGCCGCTATCGTGAAACTTTATTAGAGTTCTTAGGATGATTATATTAGTTCCCACCCTATCGAGAGCTAATCTATCCACTTAACGCTCTCTGATTTCATTTGTCCGCTGTATACACCAACCTTCCTCCCACGCTACTAGACTCTTCCTTGCCCGATTAGTTAACCAAAGCACAGTTGGAACTTGTACCTGATATTGTAGTACCTAGCGTTTATAGCACCATGGTATCAAAGTTATGCCCTGTCGGGCTGTACTGGTAGAAAGAAGTGAGATAACTACCACTTACTTTACCACTATCGAGGCGATTTCGGAGTCTGATTCATGGTTGATGGTGCGTCAATCTAGGCGGGAATAGCAGGGAGCTTTGGGACACAAAACGTTAGGTAGGAACTTAGCACGTCTTTAGATTTTACACCTATTGCCAAACCATCACTGAGGTAAATGCACGTGGTACATTTGAAACTAGACCTTTGTCACAGTTACATATACACTCTTGAACTCCACGTCGTTCAAGATCGCTCAAATGTTCCACAACCTGGATCATTCGGAAAAAGAAGCATTCCCAGAAATTCACTACCCTGTTCCTGGCAAGAATAGGTGAAATTGTAAGCTCGTGTACCAGCCCCCCGCCCCGATCCAGGGGGGGCTGGACGATTTACGTCCCCGAATAGGTGATCAGATTTACGGTGCAACTCCGAGGGTTGAACACCCGAACTGAACACCGAAAATCTAAAAAGAAGTTTTCAGTCACAGCCTATGTAGATAATAACTGCTCTGGTAGTCTGCCTACACTTGACCACAATTGTTTGTGTGTGGTGGAGGTACTCCAGCATATCCCCTGATGTCATGCAGGATGGACCCGAGTTTGGCCTACCTCTGAGTGAAGCATTGGCTAGCCCTGAGGGCACTTCCACCACACACAAACAATTTCGGTCAAGTGCAGGCAGACTACCAGAGCAGTTATTATCTACATAGGCTGGGACCGAAAACTTCTTTTTTGATTTTTGGTGTTGAGTTCGGGAGCTCGTTGCTTCTCCGAACCTCGGAGTAACACCGACGACTAAGTCGTCCAGCCCCTCCCTGGGGCGGGTATTCATTCCCGCACCAAGGAAGGGGCTGGCATGCGAGCTTAGTGAAATTGGGCAACGCGTCTCATCCTGTTGTCGATTATCACTCGCTAGACTGGAACTTGCTGAAACATATCGCGGCTCAGAAGGTAGTTGCTTCAGGCAAAGACCCAGACGAAGATTCCCGGTCCGGTATTTTAAGCGTACTTGGCGTCACAGAATGGATTGGCTGGTGGGCGGCGCTAGTAAGACAGCACAAATTGTTTTTGTGGTTTAATTGAGAGTGCTGGGCTATTATTCTTTAGACGATTTAAATAAACAATTATTTTGGTTACACGTAAAACGCCAAATAAAACCCCCCAAATTAGTAGTGATAATTGAAGAACTAAAATGACTCAACGATAATTGAAAATGCTATAATTGAAAATCCACGAGCGAGTATTTCTAGACATGGGGAAGGTACTCTGTCCATGGTACAGCCACATACACTCCCTCCGGTACCTTGCGTAAACTAACAAATGACTCGATGATGATGACCGCGCGCGCGCAAAAGAAAAGCGGAACAAATATCATACTGAAAAAGATGAACGAATACTTCACCCAAGCCACCAAACAGCGGGGGATATTTGAAAAGTTGAAACACGTGCTCATATGCTTATCATGCCAATCATGGCAACGACTTATTGCAGTGCGCAGGGAATCATGTGGATGGTAACTTTCATCCGTGACCGCGTCCACGAGTATAAGCCACATCGATGCAAGAAGGCTGCCGGCCAAAATGGTGATGCAAGATGCCCTCCAAACATATTCCTCCACATGTGTATGTAAACGAAAGTTCCATGCAGCCAAGTGAACCGCTGCATAAGCTGCAAATACAGCGAATGTTGCGATGAACAAACCAACTGCCCATAACCCACTAACTTCATAGGCGGTATCCCGAGCGTTCGATGGCCGAGCGGTCAAAAAGTGAGAGATATCGGCGTTTGTATGCCTGCATATCATGGGGTTGCCTCGGGTATGAGTTGCTGAATCCCTAAACACTATAGGGTGGTTGCCATTCCCAAAGAGTAGAGTGCTTTGTACGGAATTTTCAAAGACCATCGTAGGATCCCGCACACAAACAGGCGTCTTGAACCAGAACAAATACATGATTAGGGCACAAAAGGCATGAACAAGTGTGTGTATTTCTAAAAGTGAAAGCGGTATACCGGATGCCTTGCGAGTACTGGTCTGTATAATCTATCAGAACTAAAGTGTGCACTGACCGTCACATACACACACCTTCGACAACACCTCCCTCCGCCTGGTTTTGCCAAGCTTTTCCCTTCGCGGGGCAAAGCGGAGTTTTACTTTGGCTTCATCACGACTTTCCCTGTGTGTGTCCGCTCTGCCAGTACGTTACCAGGTCAAAAACGGAGTGTACCTCGTCACCAAATCCACTCAGCATCGACGTCGATCGGTAGTCCCTCTTCTAGGGCCACTCGCCTTCTTTCGAATGTTTTACACCAGTATTTAACGATAAACCGGGCTCGGTGAAGAGAATTCTGAGAGACCAGACCATTCGATAATATCACCATCCGCCCACCCGGCACGTCAAGCCCTATAATAAACAGTGTGCCATGAAAGTTCTAGGGAGTTGTTCTCTTTTCCGGAGCTATGAAGCTGCTGGCCTTTTCGGCCGGTTGGGGTATTCCACTGTGATCACTTCAACGAGACCCTGCAGCAGGCGACAGCGAGGATCATCAAACGGCGGTCATCTAACCAGGGCAAGCAGGTTTAAGGAATGCGGGTCAAGCACTAATTGCAAGTCTCTGGGAAGTTATGCCCATTGATGGAGGATGGGAGATCGGCTGCGTCTGGCAGTAATTCGGAGCAGCACCCACCTTTGGCCGGTCCTCGCTGGAAAAAATGTATACTGGGAGTGACCGAGACAACAAGAAGTTATGGGGGAGAATGTGGGGGGCTTTGGCTGCGACTTTGCCGTGTGGGTTTTAATTTCGGGGCTTCGGGTTTTGTCAAATTCCGGGGGTCTTTAGAGCTTTAATTTGCACGGAAGCGGTTATAGGGTCTTCTGTATCTAAATGCCATGGCCGCTAGCGGCCGAATGCAAAATGATTACAACAACAACAACTGACCGTCGCATGACATAACTTGCCTCAATAACCATCCAGGTAACTTGAAATATTGCCAGAGTCTTGGCAACAACATCGACCTGGCTCTTATGACCGATTGTACGCTTATCCAGTGCGATGAAGACGTCAACACGACCCAATGCGATGATTGCGCATGCTGTAAGGGCCATCCTTCCCTGGGTGAGTGGTGGAGCCCGAGAGGATTCGGATAACCGGTTGGTCTCAATTTGAAAGCCGCCCATTCCAGCATAAAACCCATATTCCAGAGGAAAGTGCCTTCCAAGAGAACTCGCAATAGGCTGTTGTGAGTTTGGTGGGTTCTGTTCCGCCGCTGATGTGGGATCGCTTGCACGGGGGTGATATTGTTCATGCAATGCATTCAGTTCCTTGCATAACATTTTTGCTTCATACCACTGTAGCCCAGCAAATAACAGAACAGCCTCGGGGACAATCAGGGCAACCATGGCCCATTTCAACCCACGTAAATAATATCGGTAGGAAAATCGCCTTTCATTTTGCGCTGGTACGTTTAGATGCTGTGAGGAATTAGCATAAGGCACAATGTAAAGTAAGTTACATCATTGAATACCAGAGCATTATACACACATAAAATAAGTGTAAGCGTGCAGCTCCATAAAATACCCCAGGTTCCACGATGTCGAGGCTCTGGCACCCATGATGGGGCACTGTGTTGGAGCAGAGCAGTTCGATTTCCGAGCGAAGGTCGCCATCCGTAGACCGGTGCAGCTGCAGCCGGGATTGAGAAATCAAGTATTTGTTGGATGAACAGGGTGATAGCAAGCATTTTGTGGTAAGATTTTGAACTCGTTTGAATTGACTGGAGGATGCTATGAAGTCGAAGGCATCAATCAATGGGAAGAAGCCATGCCAGTTAATGTAGGTACCTATATAACATATGTGGGCCGAGAAAAAAGAATATAGCGAATCGGTTACTGGAAACTAAGTTTACACCTCAAAAACAAACAAGTACTCCCGCAGCGGGATTATTTGGGACAAAATCAGCCATCGTCTGGAAAAACCTGAAATTGGACCTGCAGGCTTATGGGATTTCACTTGAAAGCCTATGGTGAGGTATGCAAACTTGTAAGCATCCGATGCATGTGGAGCTTGGAGTAAATCGCAGGTGCAAGCCGGATACTGAAAATATGCTACACAGCGGCCGGCACGGACGCACCACTGCACCTTGTTTGTTTTATCACACAAGACACTCAAGAAGTCAGCAAACAATTTTTCGACCATATGTAACTTCTCGTTATCTGGTTCCGTTCTTCCAGTAGTAAAAGATAAAACGTGTTATACGTCCGAAACTCCTCTTTCCTCGTTACTCGTGTCTTTTGGTAAGCCGTGTAAGTCATCTGTGTGCGAACGTTGTTCGCAAGTCGACTTTTATAATGCAGAAATGATGCGTGGCATCTGTTTCGTTAAGAGGACATAGAAAGCCTACAATGTACATGTAGGCAATCCAATTAGCGACAAGGGCTGTTTAACCGTATGTGTCACCTACCGAAATCCTAACAAGTATTCGGCTGTTCTATTTTCGTCGGCGGTTGGATTCTGCGTCGGACGGTTCGCTTTTGTATTACTATACCACCAGAGATTTCGGCTGAAGCACTTCGTTGGGGAGCCGCCCGATGGTGTGGTATGTACCGATGCGGCGGACATATCTCATCACACTGTCGGTGCCAGCTGATAACTCTTCTAGAAACATGTACATGTGTATGTCTTCCTCTCCTGTGTCACGTAGCAAATCTATAAAGCGGTAATGGAACAGCGTTTGATACTTGAATTTGGTAGATACTATGTAATTCTTTTCTCGGAGTGAAGGGCAGAAGAGTATATGGTGATTCTCCCTTTTATAAGATAGAATAGCAGAGTCTATGTAAATGGATTATGATATGTAATAAACAAGCGCTGCCCGGAATTCCACTCGATGTAAACGCACGCACCCTAACCAGCCCTGAAACAACCCCTCCTAGAAGCTTAGCAAACACTCAATACACTTAACTACACGTAGTCTTTGGTATAGGCGAGCTATATCGAATTTTGGCTGGAAGCGCAGAGCGGTGGCAACGTGACACCCTATCGTTGTGAGACTTCTCCGGTTGTCGCGGCAAAGAACGAGATGGGGTAATTGTAAACAGCTTTTGCCAGCCACAACCACGCGTGTCTTGGCGAACATAAACGGCAAAATAAGTCAACAGCGACGACATTAATCGGGAAGCGGAAAGCGGCGATCGATTTCTAACATCGAATTGACCCAGGAACGAGACTCCCAGCATACCCGGACCGGCGGAGGAGAGTGGGCGCGTCAGCATAGGAGAACGCGCACGAAGATCCACGCAGTTGAGTGGGATCGCGAGAAGGCTTGGCGGAAGTCAGAACACAGAAACTGCGAAACAACTCAGCAATCGCGACAGAGTGCGGCATACAGACAAGGGCATTCGATTTCTAGCATCGAACTGACCCCAGAGCGACACTTCCAGCCCCCCTGGACGAGCGAAGGAGGCCAGACTCGAGCGACCCGACCCGACGGCAAGCAAATCAGTCACGATGGAGACCCAAGAGGGCAACAGTCCTACTGGGGGAACGGTCGAAAAACCCCCAGTGGAGAGAGATATGGACATGGCGGAGGCGGGAGAGGCCAGCGGCGCGGCTGGCCAAAGGTCGGGAGAGGCAAGACACGTGATCTTCATGGCTGCAACCGGGCAGTGGGAGCGCAACAGGAATGGAAAGAGACTGAGGAACGAGAGCGCGGAGCCAGTGAGCGCACCGGGAGACTGGAGGAGTTGGATGGAGCGGACAGTGAGGCAGCAGGCGCGTGACCTGACGCAGCTGCACCAAACTATCGACAGCATGATGAGAATGCTGGAAGCACACACTGCACGTGAAGAGGCGCAGTGGTGTGGCATGAAAGCGTGGCTGGAGGATAGGGAGACGAAATGGGATAATCGCCACAGGGACAACGTACTATGGGGGGCGGGCATCGCGGACATAACCACGAAGGTACTGGGCAAAGCGAGAGTACGCGAACCAGTACTGACCCAGGAAGGGGGAAAGGACGAAAGAAACGAGACTGCAAGGCCGGATAGTGGAGGCCCAGGGGCCTCACAGCATGCAAGCGCAGTGCAGGGCGGCGAGCCAGAGAAGCGCCGGCTGCAGCAGCAAACAAAACCCAAACCCAAACTGCAACTCAAGCAGCAGCCCAAACAACAACAGCAGCACGAACCCAGACCTAAGCCAACACCCGCTCCAGCCAGAAGATGGGAGACAGTCCAACCCTGTACCCAGAGTCAGAGGGCGCCCACCCGCCCAGGCCCCACCCTGACGTTTGGATCGAGCAAGGCAGAGAGGCGCCAGATTCCAAGGAGAGACGAGGGGGTACCTCTGCCCAGCAAGATGGACCAGGAAATTGCGTCGGCGATCAACAGAGCGCCGTTCCACCAGAAGGCTCCAGCCCACATCCGAAATATGCACATGAAGAGGAATCCAAATGGTGCGATCACGCTGGACACCCACCAGAACGCAATGGTGGCAATGGCTCTGGCGTACCGCAAAGTCATCATCAATGCAGCTCACACGGTTGACAAGGGAGTCATCAACGTTGAACAGAACAAATCCTGGGAAAGGCTGACAGTCCATGCAGTACCACTCGTGAGGTACATGGGCAAAGGCACAGAGGGCCTGGAAACGATGCGGGAGGAGATCCATGCGGAGAACGAAGGCGTGGTGATCCCCGTCCAAGTGCGATTGCTGGCGAACCCTCACAGCATCAGGGTGAGGAGACAGAGGGGGGAGATCTCCGCGTCGTCAGTGGTCTTTGTGGTAAAGGGAGACAAGGTGGCGCGGAGACTGATCAAAGAAGGCATCAAGGCGGCGGGAGTGTGGTACCAAGTCGAACCATTCACGGATGTAGGCCCATACAGCAGATGTGAGCGTTGCCGCGGATGGGGCCACATAGAGAGCAAATGCAGTAGCAAACTGACATGCGGCTACTGCTCAGGACCGCACCCCACCAGCACCCATAAATGCAACGTCGTGGGGTGCATTGCAAAGAAGGGCTCTCTCTGCGGCCACACACAAGAGAAGTGCCCCAACTGCAACAGAAACCAGATCGCATTCAGCAGTAGGTGCGCTAAGAAGGCAGAGGCCACCAAGGAGGCACGGCAGAGGAGGAGAAGGGAAACAGCAGAACGGACCAAGAAGACCGTGGGACCAACCTCAGGAGCGAACAGGACAGCGCTCGGACTGAGGGCGTGGGCACCGGAAGGAGGAGAGAGGGGCGGGAGCAACGAAGAGATGGCCGATGCACAGGAAGAGGCGGCGAAAGCCGAGGACATCACAGTGGTGGAAAGCACGACACCAACGACAACGGCAACGCCAGCACTATCCACAGCGGGAACTGCGATGGCTGCGGGGACCGGCAGTGAACCTAGAAACGGAACAGGAGCCGCTGCCCCAAATGTTTAAGGTGATCCAACACAACTGCGCCAGGTCATACGTATGGGCCATTGCCGCGCTGGAGACGGGAGTGGAACGGAAGGCCAATGTGGTGTGTCTGCAGGAGCCACTGAGAGAAAGAGCAGGAAGCGGAATCAGCCACTCGGCATACGACATTAGGAAAAGAAAGAGAGTGTGGACGGGGGTGCGCAAGGGGAGCAGTCTTACAACGAAAGAATGAACCGACTTGAGCAAGAACGCAGGCGACGATGTAATCGTTGTCGACCTTCAAAGGAGGGGAGACAAAATGATAAGGATCGTCAATATTTACCAGCAGAGAGCAAGGGATATGGTAGAGAGGCCAGCGAGCAGACTAGACTGTCAGAAATTCATCAGTCAGAGGGGGGGGAGGAGGCACAGTGCTCGCGAGAGACTTCAACGCCCACACTCAACACTGGGACCCAAGGTGCACAGAACGGAGGGAAGCCGCATACTGGTAAGAAAATATAGACGAGCACGGGCTGGTAATTGGACATGACGACCGACCCACTCACTACTGGACGAGGAACAAAAGCGAGGGGGCATCCATCGTAGACTTGACCTTGGCCAACCGACCGTTTGGAAAGTGGACCATCTTCGATGGGAATCATGCCACGTGGTCTGATCACGAGATCATAGTATGGGAGGTCATCAGCAAAAGATATTTCCGTCCGGGCGGAATGGCTCCGTCAGAGTGGACGCGCTCCGTCAGAGCCGTCAGAGACACCCCGGTGGCGGATTACTCCGCGCACGGCCTTAATACCACGCGTCGCGTTCGATATCGCCCTCCGATCGCTGTTTCACCGTTTCTGCTCCCTCTGTCGGTCTCCAATTTTAAACGAACACTCTGGCGGTGAAGGCCAACTGTGACCATACGTAGGAATGGGTTAATTGGGCACGCATTTGCATCGGGATTGCAATGCGATGGGTGACGCTGCGAAAACCACTCCACGCGTTCCTTCTACCTGCGCGCAAAATGCAATTCACTCTTTACTAATTATACACATCATTCCAAGTCGCCAGATCTATGTGGCAATTGACAATCCATCGCTCGTTCCGTCCGTCTCCTGTCTTACTACTAGTAGCTATCTCTGGAATTACGTGTGCGCAGCCAACGATGTTTCCCACGCTGAAAACTTGCAAAGCAACGGCTGCCGGTGCTTTTCTCACTTGTACAAATTCCGAGACGGGATCCAAGTTACCCGAGTTTTCAGGTATTGTGGTGAGCGCCAGGGCTAACCAATACTCAACGAAAGCTCCATCCTCATTTTGTAGCTTGATCTTGAATAGTCGTTGCAGTTGCCATGGCAGACGCCCATTCAGCGCGCCATAACACCTCCCTGGGCGTTGCTTTACCCACACCCAGTCGTTCCGTCGATCCCCTCCGCGCCAGCTCTGGCTCCCTGTGCATCGACACATCTCAGCTATGCGTTCACCTTCTAAACCCTCAACTTGAACCTTAATACCGTGGTAAATACAGAGCTCCATTGCGTGCAGTTGTTCATCCGATATATACGTCTTGTTACGACTCTTATGCCTGATAAACTCCCGCA